>Ga0247841_10004240_pt1 | contig 24994 bp, 27 predicted proteins | sample LaCruzMarch2015__2_FD_192410 | JGI IMG/M metagenome (GOLD analysis project Ga0247841, IMG submission 192410) | Freshwater microbial communities from meromictic Lake La Cruz, Castile-La Mancha, Spain - LaCruzMarch2015_18m | ecosystem: Environmental > Aquatic > Freshwater > Lake | place: Spain... | reverse complement strand
TAAGGTAAATATGGTTTATCATTTTCGCGAGGGTGACAAATGCATTTTCCGATTTTTTGTATCCGACACAGCCAACGCTTATCAGTTACGCTTCGAACCAGAAACTCTGGCCTGGTTTTTGGAAGATAATTAAAAACCTCCTGGCCACAGGGTGGCCAGGAGGCTAAGGTAGGTTAGCGGGGTAGAAAAGGTTACGCCGGGACGGCGACCAAGTCGAGGGCGGGGACTTTGTTCATCCCATTCGAACGGATATTTTCCCGGAACAGGCCGACGGCCTCGAATTCCGGATTGACATCCAGTTCCGGCGCCACCTCGTCAAGGATGCAGACGATATCCGTGAGTCGCTTTTTGGTAAAGCTCATACCGGCCAGCCGGACATCTTTCTGGGGATTCTTCGCCGCGTCGTGTTCCTTGCGGGACAGAACCACCGACAGGGCGTCGATCTTCGGATCGTGCAGCCGGATGGCCAGCTGGCGCATGCCATCGGCCAGCGAGATGAAGAAAAAGTAGTCGAAGTTGAACTCGGGGTCCAACATGACCAGCCCTTCGTCTTCTTCCAGCTCACGCTTGGTATTGATGCTGCCGCAAGCCGGACAGAACATCGAGGAATCGTGAGTGACATTGGCACAATGTGTGCAGATACGTTTCTTCACCAATTGTCTTCCCTTCCTTCGCGGGCTTTAAAAGCCCAAAGATAAACAAGTTTGTCTTTGGGCTTTTAACCCAAAGATAATCCAAATTATAGACTAAATTTAGCCAAAAGTCAAGATGTAACCATTAAAAAAGGTGGTTTATGCGCATCATTATGCACATTGATATGAACTCTTATTTTGCCACAGCTGAGCAACAAACTAACCCCTTTTTAAGGGGTAAACCGATTTGTGTGGCCGGTAAAGGGCAATCGGAACGCACGGTTTGCGCCGCCGCCTCTATTGAGGCCAAAAAATTTGGGGTTAAATCCGGCTCCCCGGTTTGGGAGGCCAAAGCCTTGTGCCCCGAGATCCAGATTGTTCCGGCCGATTACCTGAAATATGAGTTCATCAGTCGGAAATTAATTAAAATATTTGAAGACTATACGCCGGCAGTGGAGATCTTTTCGATTGACGAAGCCTTTTTAGACCTGTCACATTGTTTTAACACGCTCAAAGAAGCGATTCCTCTGGTCCAAGTAATTAAAACCCGGATCAGAGAAGAAATAGGGGATTATTTAACCTGTTCAGCAGGAATTGCTCCCAATAAACTTTTAGCTAAACTGGCTTCTGAAAAACAAAAGCCCGATGGCTTAACGATTATTGAATCGGAAGAAATCAAAAGTGTGTTGAAAGATACTCCAATTGAAGATTTGTGCGGCATTGGTCGAAAAATTGGGGCAAAACTTAATTTACTGGGTATAAAGACGGTTGGCGAGTTAGGTGAGTGCAGTCAAGAAAAATTAACTAAATTTTTCGGGCCCCACCTGGACAAAGTCTTAAAAATGTACGGGCTTGGGCTCGATCCTGCACCGGTTGTATCTTTTCGAGATATGCCCAGGGAAAAATCATTTAGCCACGCTTATACTTTGTCGCAAAATTTGACCGATTTGGAAAAAATCAAGAAAGTACTCCTAAAATTAGCGGAAAAGGTTGGTCGACGGGCCAGACGGTCTGGCCTGACAGGAAAAACCATTAGTCTCTACGTCCGCTTTTTCGACTTTACTGCCTTCGGGCAGATGACAACTTGCCCGCATTTTGTTGATGATGGCCACGAGATCTACCGAATTGCCACCCAAATGCTGGAAAAGATAAAAGATCCCAAACCGGTTCGACTAATTGGAGTTGGTTTACGAAATTTGAGTCCTAAAAAAACCACCAGTTTTTCGCTTTTGACCATCGACCGACAAAAAGAACAGATTGTTAAAACAATGGATAAAATTAATGATCGTTTTGGCGAATTCATGCTTTTTCGCGCTAGTTTAGCCGATATAAAGGATAAAATTCAAGAAATACCCGATGGCCGCCGCAAACGATTTTAAACAAAAAAAAGACCCGGTCTCGGGTTGGTATTGAGACCGGGGTTATTCCGGAAAGTGGTTCCGGAATGGTTTCCGGGGAAAAATACAGCTCGTCAGCAACGCTTGAAAGGACACCCCTCCCCCCGCTATGCGAAAGCGCATCCTTAAGGGCGACAAGCCGTAAATCTCCCCGGTCCGAGGATCAGCCGAAGCTTTTCCTCGAATCAAGGCAAATAAAATTATACGCTACCTTGCATATTTTGTCAAGTGATTATAAAATAGAAAGGTAAATGTAAGGAGGCTTCATTGAACGATTTAACCGATGATCAAACTCAACAAGTAGCTAAAGATATTAGCGCTCAAGCCAATACAACCAATAGTACTCCCAATAATCCGGTTCCCCCTACGGAGACGCCGAATAATGATACGGCCGTAATTGAAACTCAAACAACTCAAGATTTAGATCTAGCCAAACCAGCTGCTGCTCCGGCTGATCCTGTAGCTCCTACTGTTCCTGTTGCTGAACCAGAACCAGACAGCATTGTTCGGCCAAATAAAGATGAGTCACTAGATGCTTTGCAGGCCCCCTTAAAATCCGCTCAAAACAAAAATGTGCCGGATTTCGCTGTGGAACTGGAAAATAAACCAGCGGCACAAAACGATCCGAGAGTAGAATCCGTTCAACCGGCCGCCACAGAACCCGAAACCAGAGACGTGGCTGACGATAACAAAATCAATGTGGCACATTACGACGTTGGTCCGCGTTATGCTGGAGAATTAAAACCCGATGAAGAAGTCGAAGACATTCAACCACCAGCGACCTCCAGTATCGCTGATTTGCCGGGCACTAATTTACCCTTATCTAAACCAGTCAGCGCTGATAATTCAGCAATTAAATATGCTTCGGTTGCTGTCATAATTTTGATGGTCGCTTTTAGCGCTGGTTTTTTTGGCTATAAATATAGCGGTAATGTTTTAAAAGGCGCCTCAGTGATGGCTGATGAAGAGACATCTACCAGCGAAAGCGCTGTTGATAAGGCTGATGCGACCACTGCGACCACTGATAAAACCACAACCACGCCAACAGTCGATGCTCAGGTAACCGCCAATTGGCCCATCTACAGCAATACTAAGTATAAATACTCAGTTCGCTATCCTGACACTTGGTTTGGCCAAAATACCAGCAAAGCCGACGCTGACACAGTCTCTTTTACTAGTTTTAAACCGGAAACAACGGGTACAGGCGCCTTGTCCGGATTTAAAGTTGAAATTGTCTTTCAAGCAAGTCAAGGTAAGACTGTCGATAGCTGGATCGAAGCCAACAATACGATTACTGGATCAAAACCCTCTAAAACCAGTAGTATAACAATCGATGGCCAAAAAGCCGTATCGCAAACTTTTGATTCACCTTTGGAAAATATTAGCACCTATTTAGTCAGAAATGATAAAATCATGATTATTACTTATTATGCGCCAACTGACAAATTTACCGAGGGCCAAGCTAATTATCAAAAGATTTTAGACAATATCAAATTCACCAATTAAGATGAAAATGGAATTTTCTGCCGGTGGCGTAATCTATACTTACGTGGACGGAATTTGTCAATTTGTACTCATTTTAGACCAATATGGGGAGTGGACTTTTCCGAAAGGTCATATTGAACAAAGGGAAAAACCGTTGGCGGCCGCTTTGCGCGAGGTCCAGGAAGAAGTGGGCATCAGCGAAATAACTCAATCCGAGCTAATTGAGAAAATTGATTATTGGTTCAAGTTTGAAGAGGAATTAATCCACAAATTTGTTTATATGTTTTTAATGGAAGCGCCGGAAAGAAGTAAACTTGTGCCGCAATTAGCCGAAATTAGGGCTGCCGAATGGTTTAACCCTGAAGAAATAGTTGAGAAATTGGGTTATCGCAAAGACAGTTTATCATTGGTTAGAAAAATTTTTGAAAAATTGTCGATTGCCACTCCAGTTCCGGTTGAAGGCGATTCCAGAAAGTTGTAAAATAAAGAAAAATCCTTAGAGGAGGGGATTTTGCCGAAATGCAAATTACTTGTGCTAATAATTTGTCTAGTTTTATTGTTTCCCGGGCGAGCGATTGCAGAGACAGCCGGCTTAAGTGGCGCAAAATCAAATCATCTTTATCTTAAAACTGGATCTAATTTAAAAATTGTCAACGAATCGGTTAAGGCCAAATTACACGTTGGCTTTGCTGAAGTTACAGAAATGTTTGAAATTACCAACACTTCTGGCGAGCAAAAAGTTATTTTGGCATTTGATCAAGATGTTACCAGAGAAAATTCGGAAAATTTGCTCAGTAATTTTCACGCCATCAAGAACAATCAGGATCTAGTGGTCACCAGCGCTACTGAGATTCAAAACGGTAGTAAAATTTTAGTTCGTTCTTTTGAACTCAATTTTTTGGCTCTGGAAACTCAAAAAATAAGCTTTAATTATTGGCAAATTAATAGCGCTGATTTGCGGGGCACAAGAGGTTTTTCGCACTCCTTAAAAACTAACAATTTTGGTAAAATTGGCAGCTTAAGTTTTGATCTGGAACTAATGGATGAAATTTCTTTAGCCGATTTTGAAAAAAACACCAATCCTGACCTAGACCTTAAAATTGAACCAATTAATGCCAAAAAAGAAGGTAAAACGATTAGCTGGGCCTGGCAAGACATTGAGCCGACTTTTGATATTGTGACTAACTTTTATTGGCCCAAAGGTGATTTGGCTAAAATGGCTCTTTTAGATCAAAATTTAAGTCTTTACAAAGTTCAAACTTCATTTGATCCCGATTCGGCTTGGCAATTGACCGATAGCTCCTATTTAACCGCTTGGCCAGAAAAAGACGGGCCGGTCGTCGGAGCAGAACTAAATTTTGAGTTTGACGCCCCAAGAAAAATTCAACAAATAAATATAATTTCCGGCAAAGCCAATAATTTAGCCGATTACAAGGCCAATAATCGACCGAAAGAAATTAGTGTTTCGGTCGGCGACACCTCGGACAAGTATCTTCTCGAAGATAAATTAGCAGTTCAAACGATAAGCTTAAAAAAACCGTTAGAATCTGATAAAATAAAGATGACTATAGATTCTGTTTACGCTGGGTCGATTCAGAACAATAAAACCTATATTAGTGATGTCGAATTTCTTGACGAACCAGCCGATAAACCTGTTTCAGAACCAGTTTTAGAAAAACATCCATTTAGAGACTTTTTCGCGGGTATCTGGCGAGCCATAGTCGGTTTTTTTACTAGATTGTTTTAAAGGTAGGGGAAATGAACAAAAATATTCAATTTATTTATTCCATGTTTCTGATATTTTTGTTGCCAATTTTAATTATTGCTCACACTATTTGGCAGATTAAAACTTCCAATGATCTCCTGAATCAAGAACTCCAAAAAAAGACCGAAGCGGCTGCCAGCTTTACATTTTTAAATTTACGAGCTGATTTATCAGATACAGCTCTGACCCAGCAAGCAATTGAGCAAATTAGCAGTCAAATCAAGGAAGTTACTGAAATTTCCGTTTTTACTCCTGGCACTAAAGGTTTTCAAGTAATCGCCTCGACCAATAAGGAGATTTTAGGCTTAAATTTCGAATCCGCGGAAAATGCTGCCGTTTTAGCTGGCAATAAAATTGTGACTAAACAAATTATTGATCGAACGAAAAAACCGGTCGAACGCAGTTTTGTTTCCAGCTTACCAGTTGTCGGCGCGAATAATGTTAAAACAAATCTAATTATTGTCAAATTGCAGCCTAGCGAAACAGATACTTTGGCCCAAAAAAATCTGCAACAATCGCTTGTTATTTTGGCATTTCTGGTTTTAATCATTCTTTTGCTTTTAGCTAACCAAATCAGATTATCGCAATATCCGGCTATGTATAAAAAGCTGGAAGATATAGACAAAATGAAAGACGAATTTATATCGGTTGCCTCTCATGAGCTTAAAACTCCGCTGGCCTCGGCCAAAGGTTACTCCGAAATGCTTCTAGACGGTCTCACTGGCAAAATCGATGACAAAGCCAAGAGCCATTTGGAGAAAATTTTGATTAGTGTTCAACGTCTAGATGTTTTGGTTAATGAATTACTCGACGTTTCTCGTCTACAGCAAGATCGTATGCAGTTTGATATGCAGCCGGTTGACGTTCATCAAATTGTGGAAAATGTGGTTAATATTTCTGGAGAAGAAGCGGAACGAAAGCGTTTAAGATTGGATATTGAACATCCAAAAACACCTTTACCATTAGTTTTTTCGGATCCGGAAAAATTCCAACAAGTTTTAGAAAATATTATCAGCAATAGTATCAAATATACTTTCAAGGGTGGCGTGCGAGTCAGCTACAAGATTATTAATGATAAACTGCGGGTTTCGGTTAAAGATACGGGTATTGGTATGTCTGAGCAAGATACTAAACGCGTTTTTGAAAAATTTTACCGAATTAAAAATGAAAAAACCATGAATGTACCAGGAACTGGCTTGGGACTATGGATTGCTCGTGAAATTATGCGTCATATGAATGGCGAAATTGACTTTGTTTCCATTGAAGGAAAAGGTTCAGAATTTTTCTTAACCTTACCAATAATAGAAGATGATAAATAATGAAAACCGGCGCAAAAACAATTATTTTGACCATTTTGTATATTGTCATCTTTGTGGCAATCGGTTTTTTTGTCTATAAATACATGCTGCCCCAGTTTCTTAATCGTACCAGCGGTAATGACCAAGAAGTCACTGTCAGCAATGAGGATAAAATCTATTTTTATACAGCTAATAATATTTATAAAACCAGCCCCAGCCTGGATACTGCGCGGATCGATCAAGGGCCGTCACAAAAAGTTTTATCGAATATAAACCTCGGAAAAATTAGTACTGATCAAAAAAAAGAAAATTTATTCTTAGAAAATACTGTCAATTTCCATAGTGAAATTTGGTCATTAAACTTTAGTTCTAATTTGTCCAGAAAAATTGTTTTTTCCGAAACACCAGGTTTGGAAAATTTCACCGATTTTTCGAACCCTAAGGTCTCTAACGATGGTAAAAAATTACTTTTTACAGCTAAAAATAGTCAGAGTAATTATCTCTACCAAATAGATACGAAATCCTATAAAACCATTGATAATCTCTCCTTAAACATTGCCTTAGAAAATGTTCTAGATTATAAATGGGGCAATAGTACCAATTTGATCCTGGTTTTGCGTCAGAAAGACGCCAAATACTATATTGATGAGGTCAACCTCACTAACAACAAAGTGACATCACTTTACAATGGGGAAGATAAAATTTTATCTTTCGACACACAAGACGAAAAGATCTTTGCGTTACTGGAAAAAACGGAAAATAACCAAAAAAACGTTAATTTATATGAACTCCTTGACTCAAAGTTTGGCAAAAAAACTTTTTTAAGCTTTCCTATTACTATCAAAAGCTTTGCACCCATGACTGTGACCGGAAAATTTATGATAATCTCTCAGAATGAGACCAGTAATGAGACTCAGTTATTGCAGTTTTCGACTATCAGTGAGAAAATTTTAGAACTAACTCCCAGCGGCGACTACGATACACCAGTATTTTCACCAGACGAAGCCGATCTTGCTTATTGGACTAAAGACGAAGGCGTTTTCAAAACAAACCTTAAAACAAAAAAAGCCAGTAAAATATTAAACTCAATCGCTGAGGGCAATTTATTAATTTGGAGGTAAAAATGGATCAAGATAACACTGAATCAGTTAGTCAAACCAAGAAATCGGCTTGGTATTGGGTTCTTTTAATTTTAGGTATTTTGGGTATACTTTTTGTCGGATTTATCATATACTCTCGATATTTTCTAGATAAAGAAACTGTCGGCGAGATTTTTAATTTTACACCAACACAAAAGGTGGTCAAAAGTGTGACGAGTGGTTTGGACGGCACCATTGCTCCTGAAGATGTGGCCAATCGCCACCCGTTAGCCGTGATGATTGAAAACCACCCCGAAGCCAGGCCACAAGCTGGCTTAGATGAAGCTTCTTTTGTTTACGAGGCTATCACCGAGGGTGGCATCACCCGTTTTATGGCTGTTTACGGTCCGCGAATCCCAACTAAGGTTGGTCCGGTTCGATCGGCTCGAACCTATTATATTGATTGGCTATCGGAATTTGATGCTTTTTACGCTCATGTTGGCGGCAATTTAGACGCACTAGACAAAATTACTCAACTGGGAATCTTGGATTTGGATCAATTTGGGGTTGGTGATGCCGCCTATTGGCGCGAACCAGCCAAAGGTGTAGCTGTCGAACACACCATGTTTGCCGATCCGCAAAAATTATATGCCGCCGCCAGCAAAAAAGGTTGGCCGAAAACCAAGGAAATTGATAATTACTCCTTTAAAAAAGAAGTGACACCTGAAGCAACTGTCAGTCAAACCATTTCAATTGACTTTTCCAGCCCTCAATACAAGGTTGATTGGGCTTTTAGCCCCACGGAAAATAGCTATTTGCGAACCATGGGTGGTTATGCCCATAAAGATCGGGTAACCGGAAATCAGTTGTCGGGCAAAAATATTGTCATTTTGGCTATTGAGAGAACACCAACGACAACGGCAATTAATGAAGAAGGTTTTGCCATGCAAACAATTGGCGAAGGTAAAGCCCTGGTTTTCCAAGAAGGCAAACAAACAGTCGCTACTTGGAAGAAAAAGACTCGTACAGATATGACTACCTTGATCAATACCGATGGTGACGAGATCAAGCTTATACCTGGTCAAACCTGGTTCGAAATTGTCCCGCCAGATGTCTTCGGTAAGGTATCAGTTCAATTGCAATAATTAGACTCAAAAAGGGCTTCCGGAACCGCTCTAGGCGGCTGGAAGCCCTTTTTTATGTGCTTAAATAGAGATTTAGGCATTGTCCATGATGTACTGAACCTTGTACTGCCAGGTATTACCCTCGCAATAAACACTGTTCATTTCAGCTGGAGTGTCCATACCTCTATTAATATAACGGTTTTTAAGGTATTCAAACTGGTTGCGGATACCTTCTTCAGGGGTATTCCATTGCATCCAGGTGGTACTGGTAGCCTTACGACCAAAGAAGTTATTGTTTTCTTGGGCCAAATAAGATTTAAAGTAACCAGATTCATAGGCACCAATAGCATAAACTAATTTCCAGTCTATACCGTATTCTTCACCTAACTGCTGAATATAAGCTTTAATCGCTTCTGGGTCACGTTCATTATTAAGTTTGTCGATATCAACTTTGGCTAAACCAGGTTTAATTTCGACTTGCTTATTGCTGACAGTTAAGAAATCTATGCTGTCCTTGTTAAAACAGACATTGGATTTATAGGTACTCATTTGCGCATTAGCAATGCCCGAAAAGGCAATACTAACCAAGATAGAGGCCATTACTATAATAAGTAAGGCTTTGGGCTTAACGCGGCCGAAAAGGCGAATGGTTAAATTTTTGATTGTGTATATAATGTTTTTCATATTATTCCTTTCGGGATAAAAAAATCTTCCGGGTTTTCCGAAAGACAATGTATTGTAACACAAAAGAACCAAAAAGTCAAGCCAAAGAGATCAGAATAAACTAAAAATAGATATGCAAAAGCCCGGGGTCCATTCCCCGGGCTTACGCTCGTCAGTCGCTGTAGGCGACCGTGTATGCCTGGATGCAGGCGGCGATCAAATACATGATCGCTGTGGTCACCAGGACAAAGAGATAACTGTATCCTGCTATTTTGCCGACTGGCAGATAGCTGTCGGCAATGGTGCAAATCACCCCGGCAACAAGCAGGAATACAATCCAGAACCAGTATCCGGCGAAGCGCGCCAGGCGGTTGGGGGTTTTTTGCCCCGAGGTCCAGGCGGCCAAAACCAGGAATACGGCTGTGACAAAACTGCGCATCTTTCTACCTCCGTTGCTGAAAATAGGCGAGAATTCTGACTGCGGAATGCCTATATTCTAGCATAAATTGGCCCAAAAGTCAAGATTAAAAAAGAACCTTATGCCTAAGCTTAAGGTTCTTTTTTTATGTATTTTAAATTAAAATTTATTGATATCCGATTTCGTATGCAATGGTTTTCACCTTGGTCACATACCAATCAGCATGGTTATAGTTAAACAAAGCGGCGTCAACATTTCCTTCATCAGCACCAGATTTAGCCAATAAATGGGCGGCGCCATAAATAGCGTCAACAACGTTGTTAGCATCGGCTAAACCGTCGCCATTACCGTCGATTTTGTAAGCGCGCCAAGTTCCAGGCATAAATTGCATTGGTCCTTGCGCTCCAGCATAAGATCTGGTTGTAGTCGAACCGGATTTACCGGATTCCACTTGGTGAACAGCTTCAATAATCTGCCACGGAACGTTAAATTGTTTGCCGGCATCTTGATAAATTGGTCTAAAATCGGTTGGATCATCATAAGCACAAACAAAGCTGTTTGATTCAATTAATTTCTGTTCTCTGGCAATTCGGTCAATATTGGCTTCGCCAGATTCAATATTGGTTTTAGTTTCATTCAAAACTAAAATTTGCGGTTTATTAGCATCTAATTTAAGGTTTGTATTATAATCATTAATTTTTAAATCCGCGCTAACTGGTGTAAAAGAGAACACCAAAATAAAGCTCAACATTTTACCGGCTAACGATAAACTGGTTAGCTTGTGAGATTTGGTTAACAATTTTTTGATTTGTTCTTTAGACCCCCCATAAATATCATTAAGCTGGGCAAAATGATAAATTTGGTTGTTTTTCATAAAATAATAATGCTTAAAATTACCTTTAACGAACTAGTTAAAGCCGATAAGATAATTTTAAGATTATAATCTTACCACATATACGAACGTATGTCAAGATAAACTACCTCGCAGCAAGCTGCGAGGTATTCCATGAATGGAAAAGTTTGTTATTAATAGGTTTTCAACCTCTAATAATAAAAATGGCGTTTACTTGATTAAAATATAAATTTGGCTTAGGTTTAGATAGGAAAGTAATTATGAAAGATCAAGATTTGTTTGAACAAAAATCTAATGCTTACACGCCGCTGGCAGAGAAAATGCGCCCAAAAAACTTGGATGAAGTTGTGGGTCAACGACATATCATTGGTCGGGGTAAAGCCTTGCGAAAAATGATTATCAAGGGCCTAAATAGCTCGATTATTCTTTGGGGTCCACCTGGTAGCGGTAAAACAACACTGGCTCGTTTAATTGCTTATTATGCCAAAGCGCATTTTGAGGAGTTTAGTGCGGTCACGGCCGGAGTGGCCGATATCAGAAAAATCATTGAAGAGGCTAAGAACAGGTTAAAATTCAACTCCAAACGAACAATTTTGTTTGTCGATGAGATTCACCGCTTCAATAAAGCGCAACAAGATGCCTTTTTGCCATGCGTGGAAAACGGTACGATTGTCTTAATTGGCGCCACTACGGAAAATCCATCTTTTGAGGTCAATGCGCCGCTTATTTCCCGATCAAAAGTCTTTGTTTTAAATTCCCTGGAAGACAAGGAAATTTTAGAACTAATTAAACGAGCGGTTAAATACTTAAAAAATACAACTTTTACACCTGATGCGCTACAATTTATTGCCAAGGCCTCCAACGGAGACGCTCGATCAGCTCTCAATGCCCTGGAATTAGCCGCTTTACTCAACAACAAGGTGGATTTACAAACCGCCGAAGAGGCGATTCAGCGCAAAGCAATTTATTATGACAAAAAAGGCGATTGGCACTATGACATAATCTCGGCATTCATTAAATCGATGCGCGGATCTGATCCCAATGCCGCTCTTTACTGGTTGGCAAGGATGATCAAAGCCGGCGAGGATCCAGTTTTTATTGCCCGGCGGATGGTCATATTTGCCTCTGAAGACATTGGCAATGCTCAGCCCACAGCTCTGGTTTTGGCCAATTCTACCATGCAAGCCGTTCATCTAGTTGGCATGCCGGAAGCAGGGATAATTTTGGCTCAAACCACCACATATTTGGCCACGGCTAAAAAATCCCGGGCCAGCTACAACGGGCTGATGGCGGCAATGAAGGATATTGACGATAAACGGCTTGAGCCGGTCCCGTTACAACTGAGAAACGCGGCCACCAGTCTAATGAAGGATTTGGGTTACGGTAAGGGTTATAAATGGACTGACGAAAAGGAATTTCAAGAGAAAATTGAATTTATGCCCAAAAATTTGATAAATCGCAAATATTACCAGCCTTGATTACAAAACAAATTTTTTAATATATATTGAATATATGCAGCGTGATCACAAATGGTTAAAATTTAGATTAGAGGCTATCTGGCGCCGGTATTTTCCGGATACGCCGATCGCTAACAATGTTTTTGTGAAATTCGGCCGCGCCAGCCGAACTCGGTTGGGTTCAATAAAATATGGCCGAAAACAGGAAAACCCCAATACCATTATTACAATTAATGGGCATTTTATTGATCCTTTTGTGCCGGAATTTGTGGTAGATGCGGTTTTGGCCCACGAATTAACCCATTATGCCCATGGTTTTTGCTCTCCCCTAGAGCAAAAATATGCCAACCCGCATAAGGGGAGCGTGGTAAGTCATGAAATGATTGATCGGGGTCTGAAGGAGTTATTGGTTCTGGAAAAACGCTGGGTAAAAGAAAATTGGGTTAAATATTTAAGAAGTAAAGGAGAAATCTAATGGAAAATTGCATTTTTTGTTCGATTGCCAACCGCCAAAGTCCCGGTGAATTAGAGTATGAAGACGAAAAAGTTGTCGCTTTTTACGACATTAACCCAAAAACCAAGGTTCATATTCTGATTGTCCCCAAAAAGCACATTCCCTCGATTGCCGAATTAGAAGAACGAGACGAATGCTTAATCGGTCATATGGTTCATGTGGCCAAAAAATTAGCCGAAGAAAAGGGAATTGCCGACGATGGCTACCGCTTGGTTTTCAATGCGGGCAAACACAGTGGCCAGATGGTAGATCATATTCATTTGCACTTGATGGGCGGAGAAAAAATGGGGAATATGGTCTAATTGATTTATTTTTACATTTATGGTAATGTAAATTAGTAATTAATTCGAAGGGTGGTGATTCTACTTGGAAAGATCATACGACAATAACAGATACGAAAAATCAGAAAGTTTTGAAGTAACGCTGCGGCGTTTTTTTCGAGATGTTCAACAATCAGGAATTTTAACTGAAATTAAGAAACGACGTTTTCGCGATAAAGATATTTCTCGCGTTAAAAGACGTGTTTCAGCCCGACGTAAAGCGGAAATCCGCAAAATTAAACGTGGCTACTAATTGAAAGATAAAAAATGATTAAAAATCAAATTGATAAAGATTTAATCGAAGCAATGAAGGCTCATGACGAGACCAAACTTTTGGTTTTGCGCGGCCTCAAAAGCGCGATTAAAAATAGTGAAATTCAAAAACAGCAAGAATTAACAGATTCAGATTGTTTAGGCGTGATCCAGTCACAGATTAAAACCCGAAACGATTCCATTACCATGTACAATCAAGGCAATCGGCCAGAACTAGCCGCCAAGGAACAAGCGGAAATTGATATTCTTAAAACTTATCTGCCGGAACAAATGAGCGAAGAAGAAGTAAAATCTTTAGTTTTAGAGGCGATTAAAACCTCTTCCGCCACTTCGATGCAAGATATGGGTAAGGTTATGGGTATTCTCATGCCGCAAGTTAAGGGTAAAGCCGACCCCAGTCTAATTAGCGCCATAGTAAAAACTGAATTATCTAAATAAAATGATTACTTTAGATCTACATATTTCACACTCCAAGGGTGTGGAAGTGCCCCCCAAAGCGGCAATTGAAGAATCTATTATCAAAGTTCTTAAAGAAAAATCCCTAGACGGTAATTTTGCCGTAGATATTCAATTTGTTAGTGCTCAAGCCATTCATCAACTCAACCAATCATATCGAGATATTGATAAACCAACCGATGTTTTAAGCTTTCCGATTTATGAAAAAGTGACATCTGGAAGTGAAAATACCACTTTACTCGGAGATATTATTGTTTGCCCGGAAATGGCAGATGAGCCAATTTTAAAGCTCATTGAACACAGCACCCTGCATTTACTGGGTTTTCATCACGCTGGCGACGAATAAACTTTGCGCAAAATTATTTTTTTGTTATAATAGATACAGTTCTTAAGTTCTGCGTTTTAATCGGTTTTAAACACGTGGAATTTGTATTCGTTTATTTTCTATTGTCTATATGTGGAGGGAAACAAGTATATGCCCAAAGAGAATGTTGTTGTAGGACTAGATATTGGTACAACCAAAGCCACTATTTGTGTTGGACAAGTTTCCGAAGGACTCATTAACATAATTGGATTTAGTCGCGTGCCCAATAACGGTTTACGCCGTGGAATTGTGGTAGATATTGAAGATACTGTCTCCGCCATTACCTCTGCTTTAGAAGAGGCTGAACGCATGTCTGGGGTGCCGATTACTTCGGCTCAGGTAGCCATTGGCGGGTATCATATTACTTCCACTGTTTCCAAAGGTGTTGTGGCTGTTTCTCGGGCTGATGGCGAAATCTCCAAAAACGATGTCAACAGAGTAATGGAGGCGGCCAGAACTGTTGCCTTGCCCCCAAATAGAGAAATATTGCACGTTATCCCCAAATACTTTACTGTTGACGGCCAAACCAACCTAGCTGAACCTGTAGGTATGACTGGTATAAGGTTGGAAGTAGAGGCGGCCGTGGTTAGTGGTTCAACGGCAGCCATCAAAAACTTAAGTAAATGCGTTAATCAAGCCGGCTTGAAGATTGAAGAAATGATTTTTAGTCCAATTGCCGCCGGCAAATTACTCCTAAATAAGAAGCAAAAAGAACTCGGCGTTGTTTTAATTGATATTGGCGGTGGCACTACCAGTATGGCTCTTTACGAAAGCGGGGACATTTTGCATTGCGCCGTTATTCCGGTTGGTTCCATGCATATTACCAATGATATTGCTATTGGTCTCCGGACTTCTTTAGAAATTGCGGAAAAAGTAAAAATTAAATACGGTTGCGCGGTTCCAGGTGAAATTTCCGAATCCGAAATGATTAATTTAGCTAATTTTGATCAAACCGATAACCAACGAGTTGAACGCCGCTATGTGGCAGAAATAATTCATGCCCGTTTAATGGAAATATTTTCCTTAATTCGGGACGAGTTGCGCAAAGTGGGCAAAGATGGTATGTTACCGGCAGGAATCGTTTTTACAGGAGGAGGATCAAAGTTAGAAGGCCTGGTTGGACTAGCTAAAGAAGAGTTAAGATTGCCGGCACAGTTAGGTGAAACAAATATTGAAATTGCCGGAGTTGTTGACAAGCTGGATTATGCCATTTATTCTACAAGCGTAGGCCTAATTCTTAACGGCTTTGAAAATCAAGGTGAAAACCACAATATTTTAATGCTTGACGGCGGAGTGATTGATAAAGCCAAAAGCTTTTTCAAGCAGTTCTTACCTTAAAGCTTAGAAACAATTACCTTAGAGGAAAATATGGAAAAAGGTTCAGAAATCGAGACGTTTGCCACAATTCGTGTTGTTGGAGCAGGAGGCTCTGGCGGCAATGCCCTAAATCGTATGATTGCCTATAAACTCAAGGGCATCGAATTTATTGCCGTCAATACTGATGCGCAAGCTTTGGTTCATAACCAAGCGCCAATCAAGATTCAGATTGGCAAAGAAACAACCCGTGGTTTAGGTGCCGGATCCGATACTGAACTAGGCCGAAAATCAGCCGAAGAGAACAAAGACGAAATTTACGAAGCCCTCAAGGGCTCAGATATGGTTTTTGTCACTTATGGCGCTGGCGGCGGTACTGGCACAGGAGCCGGTCCATTAATTGCCTCGATCGCCAAAGAATTAGGTGCCTTAACAGTCGGTGTTGTGACTAAACCTTTTTCATTTGAAGGTAGCCGTCGCATGAAAATGGCTGAGCTTGGCATTGATGAATTGCGAGATAAAGTTGACACCTTAATTACTATTCCCAACGATCGTCTTTTACAGGTTATAGATAAGAAAACCAGCTTGTTTGATGCTTTTGGCATTGTCGACGATGTCTTGCGCCAAGGTGTCCAAGGTATATCAGATTTAATTACTTTGCACGGTATTATTAACGTTGACTTTGCCGATGTTCGGGCCATTATGTCTGATGCTGGTTCCGCTTTGATGGGTATTGGCCGCGCTTCTGGCGATAATCGAGCCATTGAAGCGGCCCGGGCTGCCATTGATTCACCACTTCTAGAACTTTCGATTGATGGTGCTAAAGGTATTTTGTTCAATATCACTGGTGGTCCAGACATGGGTATGTATGAAATTGATGAAGCAGCCAAAGCAATAACTGAAGCGTCGGATCCAGATGCCAATATTATTTTCGGAGCGATCATTGATGATGCCATGTCCGGCGAAATAAAAATTACCGTCATTGCCACTGGCTTTGATTCAGCTAAACTTGAGGCTGCCCGAGCTTCACGGCCATCATTGGGCAATTTTCATCCCGGCATTGCTTCTCAACAACCAACTGTTTCCGGTTTTGGCTCCCAACGCATGCCGCAACGACCGATGAATGAACCAATGATGCCCCGCAGTGAACCGTCCATGCCTTCTATGAATTCCATGAATAACAATATGCCTACTGACGATAATAACGAAGACGAATTCGAAGTCCCAGCCTTTATTCGACGAAAACTGAAGTAAACTACCTCGCAGCAAGCTGACGAGGTATTCCTGCGGAAAAGTTTGTTTCCAAACAAGATTTCATCCTCGTAGCAAGCTACGAAGTAATCATCCTGTTGAAAATAATTGTAAATAATAAAATATTAACAAAAGATCGGACCCTAAACATTAGCATGAAATGCCCTTCCTCTGTTAATGTTTGAGATTCGTTCTGAAGGAGGTTTTGATGTCTCAAGAAGAGCTCGTTTTAAAGCAAGAAAAGCTTGCCCAAACTTCAAGTAAAAAAGAAGATCTACAACCAGTTTTAACAGAAAACTCGCTTAAAGTGGTAGAAAAGCGCTATTTAATGAAAGATCCGGAAGGAAATCCTCTAGAAACACCAGCTGGCATGTTTCGTCGGGTAGCCCACCACATTGCCAAAGTGGATTTGGACTACGGCGTTACCAAGGAACAGGTTCAAAAGACAGAAAATGAATTTTATGAAGCCATGGCCCGATTGGAATTTTTGCCCAATAGTCCAACTTTTTGGGGCGCCGGCACCCGCTTAGGTCAACTATCGGCTTGTTTTGTTTTGCCAATTGAAGATGACATGAAAGGCATTCTTAAAACCCAAATGGATATGGGCCTGATTCAAAAATCCGGCGGCGGCACCGGTTTTTCCTTTTCCAGACTTCGCCCCCGCAATGATTTAGTCGGTTCAACCGGCGGCATTGCCTCCGGCCCGATTGGCTTTATGCAAATGTATAACGATACCACCGAAATGATTAAACAAGGTGGAACTCGTCGCGGCGCCAATATGGGTATTTTGCGCGTCGATCACCCGGAAATTTTAGATTTTATTGACTACAAAGAAAAAGAGGGGACTTTAACCACGTTTAATATTTCTGTTGCTGCTACCAAAAACTTTATGGAAGCGGTAGAAAAAGATGAGGCTTACGACTTAATTAATCCTAAAACTAATGAAAAAACCAGCCAACTTCGCGCCCGCGATGTTTTTGATAAAATCGTTCAAGGCGCCTGGCGTAATGGCGAACCAGGTATTATTTTCCTGGATCGCATTAATGACAAAAACCCAACGCCAAAACTTGGCGAAATGGAAGCAACTAACCCTTGTGGCGAGCAACCATTATTACCTTATGAATCCTGTAATTTAGGCTCGATTAATGTTGGCAAAATGGTCAAGGAAAAAGCCGGCAAAGTCGAAGTGGATTGGGCTAAAATCGATAAAACCATTGAATTGGGCGTGCATTTCTTAGATAACGTGATTGACGCTAACAAATTCCCAATCCCAGAAATTGAAAAAATGACCAAAACAACCCGCAAAATTGGTTTTGGCATGATGGGTTTTGCCGATCTACTCTTTCAATTAGGTATTTCCTATGATTCCGACGAAGGTCTGGCTTTTGGGGAAGAATTAATGAAACATATGTCAGAAAAATCCCATGCCGTATCCCAGGAAACAGCCAAAAAACGGGGTAATTTCCCAGCTTTTGAAGGCAGTATTTGGGACACGAAACAAAATAAATTTATGCGCAATGCCACCACTACCACCATTGCGCCAACCGGCACCATTGCTATGATTGCCACGGCCAGTTCGGGTATCGAACCGATTTTTGCCCTAGTTTATACCAAAACCGTCATGGACGGTGAGGAATTGGTTGAAGTTAATCGTCACTTTAAAAATGCGTTGAAAAAAGCTGGCATTTACTCGGAAGAATTGATTCGCCAAGTCGCCAAAGAGGGGACAATTCAAGAAATGGATGAAATTCCCGAAGACATTCGCAAGGTTTTTGTCACCGCCGCCGATATTAGCCCGGAGTGGCATGTGAAAATGCAAGCCGCTTTGCAAAAATACACTGACAACGCTATTTCCAAAACCATTAATTTCCCCAATAAAGCCACTATCGAAGAAGTGGAAACAGCCTATCTTTTGGCCTACAAATTGGGTTGCAAGGGTTTGACCGTTTATCGCGATGGCTCCCGCAGCGTCCAAATTCTGACCACTGGCACAGCTGAAGATAAGAAGAAATATGAGGAAATGGGCGAAGCGCACACCATGGTCGCCAGTGGCATTAAAATTATTCCTCGCGAAAGACCAGATGTGATTCATGGCTCCACTTACAGATTAAAAACCGCCTATGGAAAATTGTTTATTACCATTAATGATGATGAAAATGGCCAACCGTTTGAGATTTTCTCTCATTTGGGCAAAGCCGGCGGCTTTTTTGCCGCTAAGGCCGAAGCCATTTGCCGTATGATGAGTTTAGCTCTCAGATCCGGCATTGATCCCGAAGAAATTATTAGTCAATTAAAAGGTATTCGTGGCCCAACGCCAACCTGGAGCGAAGACGGTAAAATGATTCTTTCCCTACCGGATGCCATTGCTCAAATTCTGGAAAAGCACATTACCAAATCCCAGCCCAATTTGAACTTGGATTTTGGTGATGCCCCAAAGCAACCGGAGTTGAAAGAACAGCCACCAACTGAAGAAATCCGCCCCTTGGAAGCCAAAACTGCGGAGAAATCTTTAGCTGACATGGGCGAAGCTCCGGCTTGTCCGGAATGCGGCTCCATGCTAGCCTTTACGGAAGGCTGCCTCAAGTGCACCTCCTGCGGCTACAGTAAATGCTCATAAATATTTAAAATTAAAAAAACAGGTCCTGATACTAGTTTTCAAGCTATATTACCAGGACCTGTTTTATATTACTGAGGGCGGCAGAAAACGCCAGCCATCGGCGAATCACATTTTGGGCATTTCACTTCACTGCAGGGAACACCTCTGCGATGTGGCATTTTTTCACCACATTTAGGGCAGACGCATTCGCTAGTTCCGCCCAAACCTTGTCCTTGTTTTTGCCCCCAACCTTGGCCTCGGCCAGTTCTCGGACCTTGTCCTTGCGGACCTGTTCCATCTAAATTCGGCATAATTACATCACCTCCTCTCATTTGAATCGCTTTACCATAAATTAAACTTTTGGCAATTTTGTTATGCGCAGAATGTAGAATCCGTAAATAAGTAATTCTAGAAATACCCATTTTTTGAGCTGCTTCTTCTTGATTTAGACCATCTAAATCTGAAAGCCGAATCGCTTCGACTTCATCCAAAGCAATAACTTCCTCTTGCAAGTTTCTCAAAGGAACACCAGCTGGCTTGAAATAGGTTATTTCGGGATCAAAACTAATTCTTCTTAATATTTTTTTACGTCCTCTCATATATTCCTTTCATTTTTATATTAGAACATATGTTCATTATTGTCAATAGATATTTTTTAGTTTATAAAACAACATGATAGAATTAGCTCATGGATAATAGCAAACCAATAATTCATGTAATAACGGGCGATGGGAAAGGGAAAACCACTGCCAGTTTAGGGTTGGCCCTGCGCGCCTTGGGCGCCGGAAAACAGGTTAAAATCATTCAATTTATGAAGAAACCAGTCTTTTCTGAACACAAGGCGATCAAGAAGTATAACCTACCAATCGAGATCGAAGCCTACGGCATCGGGTTCTATAAGATAATTGGGGATGGTCATTCAGACGAAGAGCACAAAAAGGCCTGTGCTAGAGCCTTGCAGGGCGCCTTGGAGGCCATTCAGTCGCATAAATACGACCTAATTATATTAGATGAGATCAATGTCGCTCTTTCATGCAAATTAATAGGTGTAGAACAGGTAATTGAGACCATAAATATGGGTAAAAACTGTGATATTGTTCTCACTGGGCGAAACGCTCCAGCAAAAATTAAAAAAATCGCTGATTTGGTCAGCGAGATTAAAAGCATCAAACACTATTTTGATGCCGGACTAGAAGCCCGAAAGGGAATTGAGTTTTAAATAATTGATTTTTTGTTCTTTTGTGCTATTCTCGAGAGAGAATCTGTTTGGAGGTGAAGCCGATGACTGACGAAGCAAGTTCCTTAACAAGAAGAATCAGACAAGTTGAACGACTGATTTTCAGCCAGAACATTGATGAAACTCCAGCCACCGAATGCCCTCTGGCGCCGCTCGAGCGATGCCTCACCGGTACTATTTCGCCACGTTGTCGTTATTGTCAAACCTTGGGCGCCATGCTGGATGCTTTTTCACATCTGACCGACGCCAAGATCATTACGGTCATCCCGCCATCGGGTATGGACGTGATCCTCGCCGATCAAGCCAACGCCAGCGTTAATGAAAAACAAGATGATGCCTTGACTAAAATGGAAGACAAGACAGAATGGTTAGCGAAGCTGATTAAGTCCATGCTAACCATGTTAGAAAAGCAACTCGTCGGTGAAACGGGCACGGTCCAAGAACTGTCGCCAGACGGAAAACGGCTGTTCTACGCCACAATCGTCCTGACGAATTTCCTACTTGAAGCCAAAGAAACTACTTCGCCCTATCATGAAATTCTAAAAACCATTTTACACGATCTCGCCGAAGAATTTACCGAGTATTTGCGCGAACAATTGGACATTACCGATGGAGCCAAAGTCAAAGCCTAAATAATTTAGGCTTTTTTTCTTAATCTTAAAAGTTATCCACAGCTTGACAGATTTAAAGTTTTTTCGTTATGGTTGATTTGCTAGCTAAGGAGCAATTATGCCAAAAAAAACAACGGTAAAAGAAAAAGCGACGGTTACGAAAAAAGTTGAAAAGAAAAAAGAAGTGAAGTTGGAAAAACCAGTCAAAAAGGTGGTAAAAAAAATTACCAAAAAAGCTGACAGAACTGTTAATGCAGCTGTAAAAGTGACAATGCCCACACCAAAGTTTGGAATTTCCAATGTTGTTGCTATAATTGTTTTGGTGAGTATCCTAGCGCTAGCCGGGTTTTACTCCGCCAAATACGCAAAGCCCGCAACCACAACCAATTCCAACGCCGGCGCCACGCCAACAGTGGAAACACAGCAAACCTTTGATTACGATTGTCCTGAAGGCCAAACCGCTTTAGCGGCCTTGAAAGACAAAGCTACAGTTCAGGCTCAAGACTCATCTTATGGTGTTTTAGTCGATTCCATTAACGATAAAGCTAATACTGATGATCAATTCTGGATGTTTTATGTGAACGGTGAATTGAGCCAAATCGCCCCGGATCAATATAATTGCAAACCAGGTGATAAAGTCGAGTGGCGTTACGAAAAATTCACTTTCTAGTACCTCATAAATTTAGATAAATATTTTCAAGGGCAATTCCGGTGCAAAACCGGAGCAGTCCCGCTACTGTAAATCTTGAGCGCACGAAAGATTTACCCCGAGCTTGTCGAGGGGTGAACCTTTTGACTCACATGTGTTCGCTCAGGAAAGCCAGAAAACCTTGAGCATATTTCGAAAGTCCTTCGGTCGAAAGGCAAAGTCCCTAGTTTTGCGACCGCAGCTAGGGTTTTTTAATCTATTTTGCGTCGGCAAAGAGATTAACCCCGAGCGAGTTCTGAGTTTATCGAAGAACGAGTCGAAGGGTAATTACAATTAAAATTAAGGAGTAAATTGAAAAAAATAATTAATTCATTCGGTGTTTTGGGCCTGGCCCTAGTCTTAGTCGGTTTAGTTTATGGCGGTTTAAATATTTATAATTTAAAACAAGAAAATGCCAAATTAAGCACACAATTTACAAGCATCAATGACAAAATTAACGAACTGCAATCCAAGTTGACCGAGACCCAAACCGCTTTTGACAAAACCAATACAGACAATCAGGAAAAATTAACTGACTTACAGAAAAAAGTTGTTTATTATCAGGGATTGGCTTTGGCCCCCAAAGAAGTTTTAGGTACCCAAACGCAAGTTGAAACAGCTCCAGTTGAAGTCAAACCGGCCGTTGTGGAAACTAAAACCATTATTAAAACCGTCGAAGCACCAGTTAAAAAACAGGCCAGCGTGATCGTGTCCGGGCTAGGTTCATATAAAGTTGATGTTAAATCCGGGGACAATGCCTTTTTACTATTAAAACGAGCAGCCACCAAAAACGGTTTCACTATCAAATACGACACCTACAGTTTTGGTGTTTTTGTGACCGAAATCGGCGGCATTAAACCATCTGCCACTCAATACTGGGCCTTTTATTACAATGGCCAATTTTCCAATGTCGGCGCTTCGGATCAAAAAATTTCCACCAACGACACTACATTTTGGAAGTTAGAAAGTTTTTAAATAATTAGAGGAGGATCATGGGTATCTTTTTTATCATTTTAGGGGTATTTCTCAGACTGGTGACACATTTCGACCATTTGCCGATTGTGGAAACTATTGCGCGGTTTGTACCGCATTTGCCAAATTTTGCGCCAATCGCGGCCATGGCTTTGTTTGGCGGCGTTTATTTAGCTAAAAAGCAGGCCTTAATTATTCCGCTAGTGGCCTTATTTTTGTCAGATTTGCTCATTGGTTTTTACAACCCATATCTGATGGTAGCGGTTTACGGCAGTTTCTTGCTGATTGGTTTGTTGGGTCTGTGGCTTAGGCGCCACAAAACCGTTGCCAATATTGCCGGCGCCAGTTTACTTGGTTCAATTGGGTTCTTTTTGATCACCAATTTTGCCATGTGGGCTGTCCAACCTTTAATGCCTCACAGTATTTATCCACAGTCTTTACAAGGATTATTACAATGCTATACGATGGGTTTGCCGTTTTTTCGCAATACTTTGCTGGGCGACATGTTCTATACAGGTTCGTTCTTCGGCCTGATGGAACTGACCCGATTAGCGGTTAATAAATACAATCTAAATAAGGAGAGGCATGTCACTACCAGAATGGAGCGAGAAAGAATTTAATCAATTTATGCAAAAAAAGGAACATGGTCTAGTGGAGTTTTCCGCCCCATGGTGTGGTGCCTGCAAGACCACAGAACCAATGTTGGCGGACATTGCCGCTAGTCATCCGGGAGTCGTTTTTGCCAAAATTGACGTTTCTAAAAATGCGGCTTTAGCCTCGCGTATGGGAGTGATGAGTCTACCAAATATTATTTTCTTCAACGGCGGCGGAATCAAAGATCAAGTCATTGGCGCCACCAGCCGAAAAACTTTAGAAGAAAAAGTGAAGAAATATTACGTCAAATAGAATTTTAAGTTTGAGAATAAAAAAACAGAGTCCTGTCAGCGAAATAGGCAAGGAGGGGAAAACCTAATTCACTAGACAGGACTCTGTTTTCAATAAGAGAATCTTTAATTAACTTATCTTATTGAAGATATTATTATATCAAACTTTTGTTAATTTGTCAAGGGTTTTGCGCGTCTATAAACGTTCTTTCTTGAATTACTTTTGAGAGTTGTTATAGTAAGTTAGAAAGGAAAGCATGCCAGATAACGATATCAAATGCCCGAAGTGCGGTTCAAAAATTACAATCGACGAGAAGATTATTGTCCGCCGGGTGCGCGACCAAATTGAAAATGAAGTTAAACAAAAATTTCAGAGCGATTTTGAAATCCGCTTAAAAGAAGAAAAAACGCTCCTCGAAAAAACCATGACCGAAAATCAGACTAAAGAATTGGAAATCTTAAAAGCCGACAACGAGGAAAAGAATAAAAAAATTGCCGATTTTCGCGAACAAGAAATGAAACTGATCAAAGATAAAAATGCGCTTGAAGAAGCAAAAAAGGATTTGGAATTGACCACTCAACGCCGCTTAGCCGAAGAAAAAAAACTTTTAGAAGAAAAACTCTCCAAAGACTTTGAAGAAAAACAAAATTTTGCCCTCCTGGAAATGCGTAAGCAACTCGATGATACCAAGAAAGCGCTGATCGAAGCCCAAAGAAAAGCCGCTCAAGGTTCAATGCAAACTCAAGGTGAGGTTTTGGAACTGGCTTTGGAAGAAAACTTAAAAAATAAGTTTCCCGACGACTTAATTGAACCTGTCGGCAAGGGAATTTTGGGCGCCGACATTATTCAAAAAGTCATTGCCAATTCCGGTGAAACGGCCGGCATTATTGCTTGGGAGTCCAAACAAACCAAAGCTTGGACTGAAGATTGGGTTCAGAAACTTAAAGATGACGGCCATAGAGTCAAAGCCAATTTGCTCGTACTCGTCTCAGCCTCTTTACCCAAAGGCATTGAACATTTCGGTCCGTACAAGGGGATTTGGGTGACGGATTATGCGTCGTGCATTAGTTTAAGTTCGGCTTTAAGAAATAATTTATTAAGTATTTACAGTGTTGCTTTAGCCAACGAAAACAGCCAAGACAAGGCTCAGGTTTTATACAAACATTTAACCAGCCAGGCTTTTATCAACCGGGTTCAATCAATTTCCGAAACTCATATTGGGATGATTAGTGACTTGGAACGCGAAAAACAGGCCATGGGCCGGCTATGGGAAGCCAGAACCAAGCAAATTGAGCGCTTGAGCGCCGGAACACGGCAAATCTTCAATGAAATCGGCGGCATT
>Ga0247841_10004239_pt1 | contig 24998 bp, 22 predicted proteins | sample LaCruzMarch2015__2_FD_192410 | JGI IMG/M metagenome (GOLD analysis project Ga0247841, IMG submission 192410) | Freshwater microbial communities from meromictic Lake La Cruz, Castile-La Mancha, Spain - LaCruzMarch2015_18m | ecosystem: Environmental > Aquatic > Freshwater > Lake | place: Spain... | reverse complement strand
AACAGCCCTGTCCTGAATGCAACGGAGCCAGATTGAAAAAAGAATCATTATTTTTCAGGATCGGTGAAAAAAACATATCGGAGCTGGCCAATACCGACCTAGTGAATCTTGCGGTATGGTTTGACCAGCTCCCAGGTAAACTGGATGAAAGAAAACGTACAATCTCTCATGAAATCATACGTGAGATCAGGAACCGAATACAGTTCCTACTCGATGTCGGAATCGGATACCTGACATTGAACCGGACTGCCCGAAGTCTTTCAGGTGGTGAAAGTCAGCGGATCAGGCTGGCTACTCAGATCGGATCACAGCTTGTCGGTGTTTTATATATCCTCGATGAGCCGAGCATTGGTCTTCATCAACATGACAATCTCCGGCTGATTCATGCTTTAAAATGTTTGCGGGATGCAGGAAATTCGGTTATTGTTGTCGAACATGACCAGGAAACCATCATGGCCGCCGATCACGTTATTGACATTGGTCCGGGTGCCGGGATACATGGAGGAAAGATTGTGGCTCAGGGTACCCCTGCCGAGATCATGAAAAACGATCATCTCACCGGCCTGTATCTGAGTGGTAAACGAAAAATCAACATACCAAACGAGCGGCGTGCAGGCAATGGGAAATGGCTGACTTTGGGAGGAGCATCAGGAAACAACCTGAAAAATGTGGAACTAAATCTCCCGTTAGGAAAACTCATCTGCGTCACCGGATTGTCGGGCAGCGGAAAATCGTCACTGATCAACGAAACACTTTACCCAATCCTGAGCCAGCATTTTTACAAATCTAATCAAAAACCACTCCCGTTTAAATCAATTGAAGGGATAAAGAACATCGACAAGGTTATTGAAATCGATCAATCGCCCATAGGACGAACGCCACGTTCAAATCCGGCAACCTATACAAAGGTATTCGACGAAATCCGTAAACTCTTTGCTGAACTGCCTGAGTCTAAGATGCGCGGATATCTTCCAGGCAGATTTTCATTCAATGTTAAGGGAGGCAGGTGTGAGACCTGCAAGGGAGCAGGTTTACGTTTAATTGAGATGAATTTCCTCCCCGATGTTTATGTCCCTTGTGAGACCTGTCATGGCCACCGTTATAACCGCGAAACACTTGAAGTTCGATATAAAGGTAAGTCGATCAATGATGTCCTGAATATGACGATTGAACAGGCTGTTGGTTTCTTTGAAAATGTGCCATTCATCGTACACAAAATCAGAACATTGAATGAAGTCGGGTTGGGATATATCACCCTTGGCCAACAATCGACCACCTTATCGGGTGGTGAGGCACAACGTGTCAAGCTTGCCACTGAGTTATCAAAAACAGATACCGGCAATACTATTTATATCATGGATGAACCAACTACCGGGTTACATTTCGAGGATGTTAAGGTGTTGCTTTGTGTGTTAAACAAGCTTGTAGCGAAAGGGAATACTGTTCTTGTAATCGAGCACAACCTGGAGGTAATTAAAGTGGCCGATCATATCATCGACATGGGCCCGGAAGGAGGAGAGCGTGGTGGAGAGATTCTCGCCCAGGGGACACCGGAGCAGGTAGCACAACATCACAGCAGTTATACAGCGTTCCATCTAAAACAAATCCTCGGGATAAAGTGATATTTATGTACATTTGTTATGTAAAATGACATTCATGGAATTGGAAGACATTGAGAAGCTGAAAGAGTCAATTCAACCCAAAAACTGGTCAGAAACCATCAGTTACGATACCTGGGAAATTTTCAAGGTGATCTCGGAAATGGTTGAAGGGTTTGAAAAACTAAGCAGGATTGGCCCCTGTGTTTCTATTTTCGGATCAGCACGCATAAAAGAGAGCAATAAATATTACAAACTGACCGAAGAAATAGCTTACCTGTTGACCAAAGCAGGTTTTGGGATTATCACGGGTGGCGGGCCCGGTATCATGGAGGCCGCCAACAAAGGTGCCCATTTTGCCGGCGGGAAGTCTGTGGGGTTGAACATTAACCTGCCTTTTGAACAAAATCCCAATCCTTTTATTGACCGGAATAAACTGTTGAATTTCAATTTTTTCTATGTCCGGAAAACAATGTTCATGCGTTATTCAATGGGATTTGTTGCATTGCCGGGAGGTTTTGGCACCCTCGATGAACTCACCGAAGCCATAACCCTCATTCAGACACATAAACTGGTTCGCTTTCCCATCGTATTGGTTGGTCGCGAATACTGGCATGGACTCATTGAATGGATTAAAACTACAGTTTTGCATGATAAAAATATCAGCACCGAAGACCTGGAAATATTTAAAGTGGTTGATACTGCTGAGGAAACAGTTAGCTGTATAACGGACTTTTACAAGACTTACGCGCTTAAGCCTAACTTCTGAAACAGTCCATTTATTTGATTAATTTTGTATCGCAATAAAAATTCCTTCATGCCCCCCAGGAAAAAGAAAAAAGGACCCCGTGAAATACTCATTGAAGCAGCGGTAAATGCAATGGCAGATAAAAAAGCCAGGAACCCTGTGATTCTTGATTTCACCGGCATGAAAGGATCTGTTTGTGATGCTTTTCTCATTTGCCATGGAAATTCACGCACCCAAACAGAGGCCATCGCTGATCATGTGATTGGTGAAGTTAAAAAAAACACCGGCCAAAACCCATGGCACAAGGAGGGTTTTGAAAATGCGGAATGGATATTGATCGACTATAGTGATGTGGTCATCCATATTTTTCAGGAAGATCGGCGTAAGTTCTACAATATAGAGCAGTTATGGGCTGATGCTGTGATAACGAAGGTTGACACCAAAGAGGAATAAGTGTAACATATTTTTTGGAATCAGACAGAATGGCAGAAAAAGGAAAGAGTTTTATACCCCCCAAAGGAAAAAGACCAAAATTTAGTTTTTATTGGATCTATGCGATCCTGGCAATTGTTTTTATTGCCATACAATATTTCAACTACTCCAACCCGGTAAAAGAGATATCATGGACAAGGCTGGAAGAAATTCTGATCAGGCAGGATATTGAAAAAATTGTTATCGTAAACAAGGAGAAGGCTGAAATTTATATCAAGAAGGAAAAGCTTTCAAGCGATACTGCATACAAAGAATTCAGCAAGCGCAGTTTCGGAACATCCTCTGCCGCAAATTCTCCACAGTTTTACTACCAGGTAGGTTCTGAGGATATCTTCCACGGCTTGTTAAAAGACACACGCGACAGTACTGTTGCCCGGATGAAAAGAGACAGTGTGCCTGCTGTTCAGATTGTTGAATTTCAAAAACAGTATCCCTATCCGCCCTCTACTGATACGCAAAAAGATGTTTTCGGTGACATTTTCGGATATCTGCTCCCGATCCTTCTTTTGGTTGGTGCATGGTTCCTGATTATGCGCTTCATGAGCAAAGGGGGCGGCGGCGGCGGCCAAATATTTAACATCGGCAAATCAAAAGCGCAACTTTTCGATAAAGATACCAGTGTAAGCATTACATTCAATGATGTTGCAGGACTTGAAGAAGCGAAGGTTGAGATCATGGAAATAGTGGATTTTCTTAAAAATCCTTCAAAATACACCAATCTTGGTGGAAAAATTCCCAAAGGAGCACTTTTGGTTGGTCCCCCGGGCACCGGGAAAACACTTTTGGCAAAGGCAGTCGCAGGCGAAGCCAAAGTGCCATTCTTCTCCATCTCCGGCTCCGATTTCGTTGAAATGTTTGTCGGCGTGGGAGCTTCAAGAGTCCGTGACCTTTTCAGACAGGCAAAGGAAAAAGCGCCCTGTATCATTTTCATTGATGAAATTGATGCCATTGGACGCGCCCGCGGACGAAATGCCATTACCGGCGCCAACGATGAACGGGAAAACACGCTCAATCAGCTGTTAACAGAAATGGACGGGTTTGGAACCAATGCCGGTGTAATCATCCTGGCTGCCACCAACAGAGCCGACATTCTTGATCGCGCCTTGATGAGGGCCGGACGATTCGATCGCCAGATTAATGTGGAACTTCCTGACCTTGAGGAACGTAAAGCGATTTTTAAGGTACACCTTAAACCACTGAAACTTGATCCGGGACTCGATGTAGATTTCCTGGCCAAGCAAACCCCGGGATTTTCGGGCGCCGATATTGCCAATGTTTGCAATGAATCTGCCCTGATTGCTGCCCGAAAGAATAAGATAATCATTGAAAAACAAGATTTCCTGGATGCGATTGACCGCATTATCGGGGGATTGGAGAAACGAAATAAGATTATCTCTGTTCATGAGAAAAAGGTCATTGCCTATCATGAGTCGGGCCATGCTACAACAAGCTGGCTCCTTGAATATGCACATCCACTTGTTAAAGTCACCATTGTTCCCCGTGGTAAGGCACTGGGAGCGGCCTGGTACCTGCCCGAAGAAAGGCAAATAACCACCTACGAGCAAATGTTTGATGAGATAACATCTGCTATGGGTGGACGTGCATCCGAAGAAATAATATTCGGAAAGGTCTCAACCGGTGCACTGAATGATCTGGAAAAGGTTTCCAAGCAGGCTTATGCAATGGTTGTATATTTTGGATTGAACAAAGAGATCGGGAACATCAGTTTCTATGACTCAAGCGGCCAGAATGAGTACGCTTTTCAGAAACCATACAGTGAAAAGACAGCCGAAACGATTGACCAGGAGGTACGTAAAATTGTCGAAGCAGCCTATTTACGCGCGAAAGAGATCCTGACCGAGAACCGGGAAAAACTTGAAAAACTGGCCTCCCTGTTGCTTGAAAGAGAGGTAATTTTCAGAGAAGACCTCGAAGAAATTTTCGGTAAACGCCCCTGGGACAAGGAAGAGGAGAAACTGCCCTTGCCAACATTGTTAACTTAATCAAAGCTTCATCATCCTATGGAAGAGAGTACCTCCAGAGAAAAGATTCTTAAGAAAGTCAGGGATGCGCTGATTGAAAAAACAGAACCACCCTATCCAATTATAGATCAGGATTCTTCTGTATACGTTGAAATGACAGAGCCGCTGGATGTTACATTTGCAGAAGCGCTGGTACGGATTGCCGGAAAATTTGTTTATTGTGAAAGTGAAGATGAGTTCATTGGGAACCTGAAATCTTTCATCCTTGAGAAAGACTGGGGGGTGCTTTTCTGCCAGGATCCCAAACTTCATCACCTGCTGAAAATGGGCGGGATTCCCTATGAAGCCCATTCTGATGCTATTTTGAATGCAAGGATTGGCATAACCAGGTGTGAGTACCTGGTTGCAAGGCTTGGAACAGTTATGGTTTCTTCACGCCTAAGCCCGGGCAGACGTATCACCGTTTATCCCGAAATACATTTGGTACTTGGATACACATCTCAGCTTGTTCCTGATTTGAAGCAGGCTTTGACGAATCTTAAGAAAAAATACCGGGATGACTTTCCTTCCATGGTTTCACTGATATCGGGTCCAAGCCGTACAGCAGATATTGAAAAGACGCTTGTGATGGGCGCTCACGGTCCAAAGGAACTCTATGTTTTTTTAATTGACGATTCCTTACCACCAAGTTAATCAGATTAAGGATGGGTAATTTCTGGACCCGGACCATAACCGGTTTGTCGATGGTGTTCATTCTGCTTGCTGCACTTTGGTTCAGTGGTTGGGTTTTTATAGTGGTTTTCCTGTTCATCACTGTCATGGGACTATGGGAATTTTATGGCCTCATCGCCGGTGAACAATGCCATCCACAGAAGTACTATGGTGTTGCGGCAGGAACGATTTTGTATTTAGCGACTGCCCTGGCTTGTTTCACGCCACAAACAGGTTTTGACAAGCTTTGGATTGCTTTTCTTCCATTTATCCTCCCGATTCCTCTCTTCTTTCTTTCGTTTATATTGGAATTATACAGGAAGAAAATGAGCCCAATGATCAATATCGCCATGACCACATTGGGCTTTTACTATATTGCCCTTCCTTTTTCTCTGTTAATCTATTTTGCCAAACCAGATGTTAAACACTTTTGGGGTATGCCGGTCATTTTGGTAGGATATTTTATTTTTACATGGATTTATGATACAGCTGCTTATCTTTATGGCAGGCAATTTGGAAAACACAAACTTTTTGAGCGTATTTCTCCAAAAAAAACCTGGGAAGGAACCATTGCCGGGGTCATTGTGACGTTTCTATCCTCTATTGGCCTCTATTTTCTTGTAAATATTCTCCCTTTGACCGACTGGCTTGTGCTGGCAACAATCGTCGTTGTTTTCGGGACCCATGGGGATCTTGTAGAATCATTGCTCAAACGTAGCCTGAACATTAAAGATTCCGGAACCATTCTTCCAGGTCACGGTGGCATTCTTGATCGTTTTGACACAATGCTTATTTCAGCGCCTTTTGTATTTTTGTATTTCTTTTTTCGACAAGCAATCTGACTCGCATGACAATACATAAAGAAGGTTACAAAACCATACTGATCGCATTTTTATTTGTAGCAGCAGTTTTACTCGCATTCAATGATATATTGACCGACCAGACATGGTTTCATTATTGTCTGTATGCGCTGGGCTTGTGGTTTTTCATTATGATTGTCCGTTTTTTCCGCTCACCAGCACGTGAGCCGAATGGTGGAGAAAAAATTATTCTTTGTCCGGCCGATGGGAAAATTGTAGTGATCGAGCGTACCATCGAACCTGAATATTTTAAAGATGAACGGATACAGGTTTCAATTTTCATGTCGGCGACAAATGTACACGTCAACTGGTTCCCGGTGGCTGGCGAAATCATTTATTACTATTATCATCCTGGGAAACATATGGTTGCCTTTAACCCCAAAGCCTCGCTTGAAAATGAGCGGGCCACCACGGTAATCCAGACCTTTGACCATCGAAAAATCCTGGTTCGCCAGATTGCAGGTGCAATGGCCCGGAGGATTAAATGTTATCCAAAAGTGGGAGAACCTGTTTTGCAAGGTGATGAATTAGGCTTTATTAAATTTGGATCGCGGGTTGACTTGTTGCTACCCATCGATACAAAACTTGAAATAAAACTTAATCAAAAGGTTGTAGGAAAACGAACCATTATCGGCCGTTTGAGTTAATTTCCGGTTACTCTTCAAGTGCACGCTTTAAAAATGCATTTACCGGATGCATTGCCCTGAAAACAATTCCTGCTGATTCAATAAAGTGCTCTGAATCAATTATCTCATCCCTTAGTGGATAAGAAACCGCATAATGACGGTGTTTCAGCAATTCCATATCCTGAAAATCCTTAGGAAAATCTTTGGGTGGTAATTTGGCTTTATCCATTTCTGTCAATCCATCGCTGTATTTTTTCAGTTTCTTTTCATTCAGAATGGATTTGAATTCAGTTACATTATAATAGATCTCCTTCCTGATTTTTTTTAACTGATCAGGGTCCGGCATATAAACCCCGGCAGCCAGGAATGATCCGCCCGGCTGGAAATGAATATAGTAGCCAGGTCCGGAACTTTTACGTCCCGACTGTGTTATCCAGGCGCCCATGTTACTCTTGTAGGGAGATTTATCTTTTGAAAATCTCACATCGCGAAAAATCCGGAACATACAATCTTTCGCGTCAACAAACTTAACACGATCATCAAATTTTGCGATTAATGGAATAATAGAGTTCACAATAAACATGACTTCATCTTTGGCCTCATCGTACTCCTTTTTATGAGACTGAAACCATTCGCGGTTATTATTTTCTGCTAACTGAGCGAGGAATTCAAGTACCAGTTTTTTCATACCAAATTTCTTTACAGCAAATATACATGATATTTATAAAAAATATCCAGCGGAATCGGTTCACCTTTTTCATATTTCCTGATTAAGCAATAAAATGGGGTTATGAAAATCAGTATCCTTTTCAGTGCACTGATTCTTTTAAAAAGTGTTAATGGGTTTGCAATAGGGGAACATATACCGGCAGGCGCCCGTTCATCTGCATTGGGTGGCGCTTCAGTAGCAATTCCTGATTTCTGGTCGGTATGCAATAACCAGGCAGGTAACGTTTGGCTAAAGGGAGTCAGTGCCGGTCTATATGCAGAAAACCGTTTTCTCTTCAAAGAAATGATGGCCCAGCAGATTGGTCTGGTACTACCATGTAAAGCAGGCGCTTTTGGTATTTTGGTTAACCACTTCGGTAACAGCAACTATAATGAGCTGAAAGCTGGTCTCAGTTATGCCAGGAAATTCGGAAAACGCTTTTCGATGGGTATTCAACTTGACTATCTACGGATTCATATTTCAGAGGATTACGGGAACAAAAACCTGTTTTCCTGTGAGATCGGTCTTATGTATCATTCTGATTCTCATCTGAATATTGGCATTCAGATAATTAATCCGGTCCCAATTAAAATTATCACCTATCCACCTGAACATCTGCCCTCAATTATCTGCATTGGCCTATCCTACAAGTTTTCCAATACATTGTTACTAACAGCTGAAGCAGAAAAGGACCTCGAACACAAGCCTGTGTTCCGCGCCGGGGCAGAGTATCTTTTTGCCAATCTTGTATGTGCCCGGATCGGTATATCTACCAACCCGGTGTCATTTTCATTCGGATTTGGCCTGGATGTTCGTCGGGTAAAGATTGATATTGCATCGCAATATCAACAGGCGCTGGGGTTTAGCCCGGCAATCTCAATCATTTACTCGTTTATAAAAAAATGAGGGTATGAGGTCACCAATCAGGCATATTATCATGTTTGTGGCTATACTGTCAGGCATCTCCCCTGATGTAACCGGGCAGGTTGAAAACTTTGATGACCAGATGGAAAAATCGGTTGAAATTCTTGACGATGAAAATGTCAGCGCCGACCTGATCGAGGATCTCGTAAATATGTGCGAAAAACCTGTCAATCTGAATAATGCAAAGGAAGATGAGATTAATTCCATTCCCTATCTTACTCCACCTCAAAGAAAAAGTTTAATGGATTATCTGTCGGCATATGGGGAGGTGTTTACGTTATATGAACTTCTTTCAATTCCAGGTTATGATTCGGTTATACTTAAAAAAATACACCCCTTTATTATCATATTACCATCATCAGAAATACCAACTCCAACTCCGAAAAATCTGATCCGGTTTGGCCATCATGACCTGATACTACGCTGTGAACAGGCATTTCCAAGATCGATGGGATACAAGTGTGACGATTCACTAACATCAAACAACCCGGAATCATATTACCCTGGAAGCCCGCAGCGATTTTATTTTCGATATACCTATTCCTGGTTTGATAAAATCAGGATAGGCATTGCAGGAGAAAAAGATCCCGGAGAGCAACTGTTTAGGGGTGCGCAATCACAGGGTATGGATTTTTATGCGGCCTATGTTTCTATAAGCAACATTGGGATTTTAAAAAACCTGACGATTGGAAATTTCAGGGTTGCCTTTGGTCAGGGACTAACCATGGGTTCAGGCCTTTCATTGGGTTCCGTGCCAGGATTTTCAACAAATGTGTCATTGGCCAATGGTATCAGGCCAGGCCTTGGAATGAGCGAAGGATCATATTTACGGGGATTGTCGGCCACGATTAAAATCAAGAGAGTTGAATTCAGCGGATTTGCATCGTATCACCCCCGGGATGCAACAATAACCCGCCTCGACAGCAGCTCGTCAATTGCTGAAGAGATTAGTTCATTGACAACTTCTGGCTACCATCGAACCGGTAAGGAAAATGAAAAGAGGAATGCCTTGACGGAAATGGTGTGCGGTGGGAACATAAACTTCAGAATGGCTCCTAACCAGCAATTTGGCTTTAAAACAGGATTGACAGTCATTTACAATCGATATTCTGCCGATTTAGTTCCCAAATTCAATCCATATAATCAATTCGAATTCCAGGGGAATCAGAATATTAACACAGGTGTTGATATTCAAATCCGGTATCGCGGAAATTACTTTTTTGGCGAAGTGAGCCGGAGCTGGAATCGTGGAATGGCCTGGATTGCCGGCGCTATCCTGACACCTGAGCCCAGGGTTTGCCTGACATTGATCTGCAGGGACTACCAGGTAAATTACCAGAATCTCTACTCAAATGCATTTGGTCAAAACAGTCTGAATGCAAATGAACGGGGCATTTACGTGGCAGTCAATGCGGCTGTTCATCCCAAAATTAACCTTTCAGGATACCTCGATCTTTTCACATTCCCCTGGTTAAAATACCGTGTTGATTCTCCGTCACATGGTGTTGAATTTGGAGCATCGGGAACATGGCAGGCCACAAAAAATGTATTGATCGGTATCCGATATTATCAGAAAAACATGCAACGAAATTGCCCGGGCAATCCTGATTTTCCCTTGCATAAACTTATTGATCTCAACAATAAAAGTTACAGATTTAATATTGATTGGCCTTTAAATTCACGGCTGATTCTGAAAACCAGGATCGAGGTAAAAGATGCCAGAGAATCGGCTGCATTACGGACGTATGGCTTTCTTGTTTATCAGGAGGCACAATTGAAAACGTTAAAATGGCTCGAATCGGTCAATCTTCGTTTCGCTTTGTTTGACATTCCTGCATATGCTTCCAGGATCTATGTGTATGAACCTGAGGTTTTATATGGATATTCTGTACCGGCTTACCAGGGGAAAGGAATGAGAGTCTGTTTGGTAATGAAGTTTGGATTAGCCCGGAGGATGAATTTGTGGTTGAGAGGCGGGATTACTTATTATACCGACCGGAATGCTGTAGGGACCGGACTTGACCTTACAGAGGGCAATATTCGTGGGGAGTTGACAGGTCAGGTGTTGATCAGACTTTAAAAAGAGTTCCCTCAGATTTTCGCAAATTTGTGTCTGAGATTTTTGCAGAAAAAAATGGTTATAAATCGGCGAAAATCAATGATGCAAATCAGCGAAAATCTAAGGGAATATTTGTTCTATTTATGGTGTGGGTTTCCCATTTTCTTCAAACCCTCCATTCCATGGATATTCATACCTTTTGAAAGTTTGGAGACTGTTGAGAGGTCAATAATCCCGGTGAGCGAAAGCACAGCCACTTCGGTTTTATCCTTCATGAGCATCACCATTTCATTGATTTTACCGTTGGCATCCTGTTTTGTTAAAAACCTGATGTTCTGTCGACCCTCATTGATGGTCATCAGTTCCTTGTATGTACTGGCGGGAAAAACACCGGCGAATCCATTGTAAATGGAAACTGCCTTTACTACTTTTGATGAATCAAAAGCGAAAGTCAGCACTTTGAGACCGGTAAGCTGTTCCATCATTTTCTTTATTTCCACCATGTTTGTATCTTTCCCATCGCCCTGACCAATTTGCATAAGCATCTGGAACATTTCTTTGGAAATATTTACGGAGGTGAATCCATCCTGACTGGAATATTTTTCAAACACCTTATCGATAGGGCTTTGTGCATTCAGGAGGAGCGGCATGGTCAGGCAGGCCATGCATACGAAACTTAAAATTAACTTTTTCATGTTCATTTTGAATTAGGGGACTTTTGCTGGATTTCGTCCGGGTTAATAATTATGGTTTGATACTGATAAAATCTGTTAAAAAGCTGCAAATTTTTCATAGCTTTATCGACAACCTGCAATCGATCGGCTTGCCGCAACCCGGCATTCAGGTTTGATGAGACGATAAGTAATGCTTCGTTGGCCACTGCGAAATTTATCTCCTGGTTTATGGTGAATTGTACCGGCGTTTCTTTGCGCAGCAGATCCTGTTTCAGCGTTAAAAACAGGCCAACCAAAATCAAAATACCGGCTGCAATACCGGTGATAAAAACGAACCTGTTTTTGTGCTGCTGAATTCTGATTACAGGTGTATCAATGTATTGATTGTCAAGTTTTTTTGTAATTTTTTGATCAAAATCAGGGAGGTTGAGTTCTTGTCTTCTCTCTTCACTAAAGTAGCCGAATATTTTTTGATGCGACTCCAGATGGGCAGGTACGAACTTGTGTTGAAAAAAATCCCGAAGAACTTTCTCTTCCTGAAGTGATGTAGTTCCTTCATAGTACTTTTCAAGTAAGACCTCAATTTCGCTGGTATTCATATCTGTTTGTTTTTGTCAGCAATTCACGGATCCGTTTTCTGGCTCGTGACAGGGCAACGCGGATAGCGTTTTCATTCATATCAACAATTTCAGCAATCTCTTCAAAATCATAGCCTTCGATATCCCTGAGATGTACGATTATTTGTTGTTGCTCAGGAAGTAATTTCATCGCCTGGTGAATTCCATGGATCAGATCAGAATAATCCGTCTTGATTGCATCGGGCATATTTTCTAAGAACTGGCGATGGTTTTCCATATTTTCGACAGGGTACCGTCTGGACTTAATTTTATCGAGACATAGGTTTTTTGTTGTAATCATGGCCAACGCCTCAACACTCCGGTACTCATCAAGTTTATTTCGCAGGTTCCAAAGTTTGATGAAAACCTCCTGTACCAAGTCTTCCGCTTCTTCGGTATGATCGAGCATACGCTTTGCAAAGCGAAACAATTTATTTTTTAGCGGATAAACCTTGGCCTGAAATTCCTGGATTTCCATATTGGTAAAGAGACGATGAACCAACTATATTATTACATCATTACAAAAAAATATGTAAAAATCTGCATTTGAAAACGATACCTTGGATGATATGCAAATTTGACTATTTTTGCAATCAGCATCCAGAGTATTCCAATGATTATTCACCATTAATTTTTAAATTATGTTTAAAGGACATCCAAAAGGGCTCTTCGTAGCATTTTTCTCCAACATGGGCGAACGGTTCGGGTTTTACACCATGATGGCGATTCTTGTTCTTTTTCTTCAAGCCAAATATGGCTTATCTGAAGAAGAGGCAGGAAGTTATTACAGCTGGTTTTACTTTGGTATTTATGCACTTGCCCTTGTTGGCGGGATATTGGCCGATGTTACCAGGAAGTATAAAACGGTCATTCTTGCAGGGATTGTTGTGATGTTTACCGGGTATGTCATCATGGCCCTTCCAGGCAACCCGCTAGCCATAACTTTAACTGGTTTATTTACCATTGCTTTTGGAAATGGATTATTCAAAGGCAATTTGCAGGCAGTAGTTGGCCAGTTGTATGACGATCCAAAATATTCAAAAGTACGCGATTCTGCCTTTATGATCTTTTACATGGGTATTAACATCGGCGCTTTCTTTGCTCCTTTTGTTGCCACCGGAGTACGTAACTGGTTCCTCAAAACACAGGGATTCATGCACGATGGAAGTTTACCGGCCATGTGTCATGCATATCAGAAAGGCACACTACAGGATACATCTAAATTCCAGGAATTGGCTGACAAAGTAAGTGGAATGCAGGTCACGGATCTTGGTGTCTTTGCCCAGAATTATGTTGATGCTTTTTCCAGGGGTTATAACTATGCATTCGGCATTGCCGCCGGAGCAATGGTCTTATCGTTACTGGTCTACATCATTTTCAACAAACTATTGCCCAGTGTTGAAAAGGTTAAAAAAACCGAAGATGCAAATAAACCAAAGGCCAATGCCAACCTGGTCAGCTTCCTTTTAGGTGGCGGGTTAATGATAACCACTTCAGTAATCTTTTACTTCCTCCTCCGGAATACAGTAAAGGATGCCGCCGCACTTGGCGCAGCCGTCGGCCTGTTTATCGGCTTTATTGCCATCATGTTCCAGGTATCAACAAAGGAAGAAAGGCCCAGGGTTACATCGCTGATCCTGGTGTTTATCGTAGTTATTTTCTTCTGGATGTCGTTCCATCAGAACGGGCTGACCCTGACCTTCTTTGCCCGCGACTATACAGTTAAAGAGGTTGCACCGTTTACAAATATTTTCTTCAACCTTCAATCGATTCTGGCCTTTATCGGCGCGGTAGCAGGTTTTGTTCTTTTATTCAGGAAGAATAATACCCAACGGTTGATCGGAGGAGCTATGTTCATTATCCTGGGTGGTCTCACCTATTATTTCATCACCACCTACAATGCAACAAATCCTATTGCTCCTGAAGTATTTCAATCATTCAATCCCTTATTTATCGTATCGTTAACGTTCCCTGTCATGGGGGTATTTGCATGGCTTAGCAAAAAGAACCTCGAGCCGTCGGCACCAAAGAAGATAGGAATCGGAATGATCATCGCCGCCATTGGCTTTGTTATCATCCTGGTAGCATCGTTAGGGCTTGTTTCGCCTCACGAGTTACAATATGTTGATGCTAATGGCATTACGAAATACAACCCTGTCCCCGATAGCTCCCGGGTTGCACCTTACTGGCTTATCAGCAGCTACCTGGTACTTACTATAGCTGAGCTTTTTCTCAGTCCCATGGGTTTGTCATTTGTTTCGAAAGTAGCACCTCCCCGATTCCAGGGTTTGATGCAAGGAGGATGGTTACTGGCAACTGCGGTCGGGAATAAATTCCTCTTTGTGGGTAGTAAATTCTGGGGCGTTTTAGACCTCTGGCAGCTTTGGGCGATATTTATTGTTTGTTGTATTCTTTCTGCAGTATTTATCTTCTCAATTATGAAAAGGCTTGAAGCCGCAACAAAGTAACACAACATTATTTTCTGTTTCTTTTCATCCGGCGGAGCAGTAGCTTCGCCGGTTTTTTTGAATATCGAATATTGAACAACGAAGTTTGACAAACGAAGTTTATCAGTGGGGGCATCTTCGCCGGTTTAATTCCTATACTGAACACATCCGGAAAACCTTTGGCGGAAGAATGCAAAAAGTCGTTGTTGATGCCGGGTTTACCTGTCCAAACCGGGACGGAACGAAAGGTGTGGGTGGTTGCACCTATTGCAACAACGATGCCTTTAATCCATCCTATTGCAATCCTGTTGAGCCGCTACACAGCCAGATTGCAAAAGGCATCAGTTTTCACCTGGTCCGTTACCGGAAAGCATCGAAGTATCTGGTTTATTTCCAGCCTTACAGCAATACCTACGCTCCATTGCCAAGGTTAAAGGAATTGTATGAAGAGGCGCTGGATTATCCAAATGTTGCCGGACTTGTGATTGGTACCCGGCCTGATTGCGTTGACAGCGGCATCCTCGTATACCTCCGGCAATTATCAAAAAGAGTTTATATCCAGATTGAATACGGAATTGAATCCTGTTTTGATAAAACTCTGGAACGGATCAACCGGCAGCACAATTTTGATCTGAGCAAACAAGTTATCCATCAAACCCATAACCTTGGTATAAAAACCGGAGCGCATTTCATTTTCGGACTTCCCGGAGAGTCGGAGGAGGAAATGCTATCCTACGCTGATCTGATTTCGGGGTTGCCCCTGGATTCTGTGAAGTTTCACCAATTGCAAATCGTAAAAGGGACAAGGATGGAACAGGATTTTAACGAAAATCCAGGTGATTTTTTCCAATTCGCCCTTGAAGAATATATTGGTTTTATTGTAAAATTCATTGAACGTCTGAACCCTGCTGTGGTGATCGAACGATTTTCGGGAGAGATTCCTCCCCGGTTTATGGCATCCTCCAGTTTAAATGCTGCCGGTAATGACGGGGTTCAAAATCACCTTGTTCAACCAAAGAGCTGGAGACTAATCCGTTATGATGCAGTATTGCGACTCATAGAAAAAGAGCTCGAACGGCAAAACACCTGGCAAGGCAAGTTTTATATGTGAATGGAGACGTTTGATGCCATTATGGCGCGTGAAATGGCTGTTTGAAGTAATTTAATCACTTCTTCTGTCTCAGTTTGAGGGGCTTTAAACTGGGTTATCTCATTTATCCGTCCACGCATTTTCAGATATTGAATAAAACCTCCGAAATTTTTTCTGACCATTTTGCAGTTATTCATTACAACAAGTAACATCAGATCAAAATCGGTAAGTGCTTTATCTGAAACAATGTTCTCATAAATCTCTTCCTGCAATTTCCTTTTCATTTCGATATTGACAAGGGGAAATTTAGTCTGGTAAAAGACCATCATCAGGGTGTACTCCTCCCTGGTGATTACCTTGTTATGAATTAGTTGTTTCAGGATGGTTTTGCGCAGAAGGAGCTTTTTATAGACAATGCGCTGAATCCAGGAACGCAGATTCCGTTGTTTTTTAGCTGATTTAATCAGATTGAGTACCCTGTCGAGTACGACATTATCTGTCGATTTGGCATTGATTACAATGACCTCATCATTCTGAAATGTAATCCGTTCCTTTTTATATAGTTCAAACAGAATGGCTCCAACCAAACCGAATTTAATTTTATTTTCAGAGGTTCCAAACCATCCCTTGTCATCCAGAGCGAGCAGAACGATTTTTTGAAGGAAGGTCAATTCCATTTTCTTTTCTGATTTATCCATCTAATAAACAGGAATTAATTCCAGCCGATAAAAATAACTAAAATTTCACTAAATATGTCACTAATTAAAAGTTCCCCCCAGGTAAAGTTTCGTTTTTTCCATTTTGGGATTGCCAAATACCTCTTCAACACTTCCTTGTTCAATAACATCGCCAAGATACATAAAAACAACGTTGTCGGCAATTCGTTTTGCCTGTCGCAGAACATGTGTAACTAAAACAATGGTATAATCGTTTTTAAGCTTTAAAAAGGTTTCTTCAATAAACTGACTTGATATCGGATCAAGGGCTGAAGTTGGTTCATCAGCCAGGATAATCTCAGGATTTACTGCTAAACCCCTGGCAAGGCAAAGACGCTGCTGCTGACCAATTGAAAGTCGTGAGGCTGGTTCCCGCAGCCGGGTTCTGATTTCCTCCCAGAGGTTGGCCTGCTGGAGATAGTGCATCACAAGCTTATGGGTCTCCCTCCGGTTCTTAATACCTCTGAGCTTCAATGCATAGGCAATGTTATTGTATATGGTCATGGGCAAAGGATAAGGCCGCTGGGATAACAATCCCATTTGCTGCCTGAGCTTATATATATCTTCCTTGGCGACCAGTATGTTGCTGCCGTCAATCATAATCTGTCCACTGACTTTTAATTCCGGATAAAGGTCAGTAAGCCTGTTAAGACACTTCAGCAGCGTAGTTTTTCCGCATCCTGAAGGACCCAGGATAACTGTAATTTTATTCTTGGGGATGTCGATATTGATATTCCTGAGGATCTGGGTTTTCCCGGCAAATACATTTAAGTCCCTGATTTCTATTTTAGTTTGGTTATCCATTAAAGATTCAGGCTAGAAATTGATTTTTGTTTTATGATATCGTTTACCAAGTCCACGGGAAAACAAACTTACGATTAATATGATTAGGGTCAACACCAGCGCTGATGCATAGGCCCGGTTTTGCACTTCGGGCACGGGCGATGAGAGCTGAAAAAAGATCGACAATGGCAGGGTGGCAACCGGTTCAAGCAAGCCATTGGGAAGATGATCCGTATAACCAGCTGTAAATAAAACGGCAGCTGCATCACCAATTCCACGTCCGAACGAAAGTAAAACCGCTGTAACAATCCCTGAGAATGATTGGCGGGTAAATATTTTAAAGGCTATCTCTGATTTATTGGATCCAAGCGAATAGGCTGCTTCCTGCAGCCCGACCGGCACTGTACGTAATATTTCATCCATGGATCGAATCATGATGGGCAAAATAAACAGGGTGACTGTAAGGATTCCGGCCAGCAATGATGTTTGGAGTCCGAAGAAGATCATCAGGGAAAAACCAAAGGCGCCATAAACAATGGAAGGAATTCCCCAAACAAGATCCAGCAGAAAACGAATCACATCAATCATTTTCTTATGTCGGATAAGGAAAACGTTAAGGTATAAAGCCACCGGCAATCCAATTACGAAAGCCAGTATTGTGGCACCCGTTGCGAGCGCCAACGAACCCAGAATAGCATTCAGGATACCACCTCCTTTGCCGTAATAATATCCCCCTTTCGGAATTTGTGTCAGCATTTCCCACGAAACAGACTTGATCCCCTTTTCAAAAATGCTATAAATAATGATGGCCAGGATAGCAAGGATGAAGAAGGTCGCAAAGATCATCAGCAACTTGAAAACTTTTTCTTCTATTTTTTGTCCGCGGGTCAAGGGTTAGAATTTGTTATATCTTACAATAAAAAAATGCATTACAAGGTTAAAAAAGAGTGAAACCGCAAGTAAAAGCAAGGCGGCAAACATTAAGGCGGAATCATATTTCGGTATAGACATCATTTCCCCATAATTGTTGGCAATCAGGGCCGGAAGAGTATAGCCCGGATCAAATACGCTTTTAGGAAGCCTCACCACATTTCCCACTACCATTAACACGGCCATGGTCTCACCAAATGCCCGGGCCAATCCAAATCCAAAAGCAGCGATGATACCGGGAAGCGCTTTTTTGATCAGCACGTGCTTGATGGTTTGCCATTGAGTAGCGCCCAATGATAATGCTGCCTCTTTGAGTTCCATTGGGATGGACCTGAAAATCTCAATAAGGATATTCAATACAAAGGGGATAATCATGATTGAGAGGACAAACGATGCAGCAAGGATACTGTAACCCATTGTCTTCACTCCCATCCAGGGGCCAAGATATTGTGAAATGAACGGAACGATCACCAGTATACCCCAAAGTCCGTATACCACAGAGGGTATTCCGGCAAGGATGTCGATAGCCGGATGCATGATGCGGAGGAAATACTTCCGCGTGTATTGGGTCACATAAATGGCTGTAAGCAGGCAAACCGGCGCTGTAATCAGCATTGCTACAAGCGTCACCCAAACCGAACCAACAATGAAAGGATAAAAACCGAAATGTCCGCTTGCCGGTTTCCATGTTCTTGAAAAAATCAAATCAACAAGCGAATAATCATCAAGGAGCAGAACAGATTTGACATAAAGTCCAAGGAAAAGGAGAAATGGCAAAAAAGCTACAAGCAACAGGCTGATGATCATCCATGTATAGTTTACAGCATGACGCTGCTTGCGGTTGAGGAGATACATTTCAGTCTAATTTTTGCAATTCTGATTTAATCTGGTCAGGCTGTATCGCTACATACCCTGCTTCGTTAACATATTTCTGGCCATCAGAAAGGATCCATCTAAGGAAGACAACAACGAGTTTGTTACCAGGCTTCCCGCCAGAAACAAAATAGAGGTCCCGGGCTGGCGGAGAGGGATATTTTCCCTCATTAATTGCCTTCATTACTCCATCCATGGTTCCATAAAAATCCTCATCAGGATCAATAATTCCATTTTCATTGATATCAATCGGAATAACATTTAGTCCCTGATAAATTTTCCTGGTTTGCATTTCGTAAATAAAGCCAAGATTATTAAAACCAATGCCTTCCAAATTTCTCCTGACGGCATCTGCAACACCCGGGTCGCCATTTACTCCAAGTCCCAGCAAGTCCTCCTGTTTCTTGTTGTTGAGATATTTAGCCCACATATCGGCTGCTCCACAAGCATCTGAACGGGTAAATGCCTGCACATCAACCATTGAGTTATTTCCAACCGCCTGCCCCCAGGTTTTAATATTCCCGGTAATAAAAATTTCATAAAATTTTTGTTTTGTCAATCCTTTTTTTTTCAAATCAGGTAATACAGGATTATTTGCATTTATTGTTGGGAGAACGGCGTCTTTTGCAACTGCAATCCACCAAGCCCCTTTAGCTTGCTCTTCAGGGCTTACTGCCTTTGAGAACATCCCCAGGTCGACCATTTTTGAAAGAGCATCTGTCATTCCTTTTCCAGCGCCTCCGGCAGAGACATTAACTGTAACGCCGGGGTGCAACTTTTCAAATTCCTCTGCCCATTTTACGGCAAGCGGATAAAGCGCAAATGCCCCCGAAAGTGTTATTTTACCCTTCAGAGAGTCGGTAACATTGCCATCATTCCTTTTCGGAGCCTGATTGCAACCTGGCAATATGACTCCTGAAATCCATCCGATTAGAAGGAAAACTAAAAATGAATGGTGTTTCCCTGTCATAATTTAAACTTATAAGTGAATGTAAAGTTAAATTAAACTGATAAAGTGATACAGCGTTGAAGCAGTAAAAAATGAAATATTTCAGGACAAAAAATGGTTTATAATATCCTCCACCCTGATTCCCTCTGCCTCGGCTTTATAATTCCGTACAATCCTGTGACGAAGAACGGAGGTTGCTACTGCTCTCACATCTTCAATATCGGGTGAATATTTTCCCTGGAGTGCGGCATGGCACTTGGCCCCAAGAACCAGATATTGCGATGCCCTGGGTCCGGCTCCCCAGGTGAGGTATTCGTTTGCCCAGCCATTGGCTTTTCGTGTTTTCGGGCGGGTCATGGAGACCAGGTTTACTGCAAATTGAAAAACATTATCGGGAACAGGAATCTTACGTACCAGATTCTGAAAAAACAGGATTTCATCGGCAAGAAGCACGACTGAAGGAGACACCGATTTTTCTGTTGTGGTTGCTTTAACAATCCTGATTTCCTCATCAAAGGAGGGATAATCGAGCCATATGTTGAACATAAACCGGTCGAGTTGGGCCTCAGGCAGCGGGTAAGTACCTTCCTGCTCAATTGGATTTTGGGTTGCAAGCACAAAAAATGGTTCATCAAGATGATAGCTTGTTCCGGCAACCGTTACCGCTTTCTCCTGCATGGCTTCCAGAAGCGCCGACTGTGTTTTCGGCGGCGTGCGGTTGATCTCATCGGCCAGGATAATATTGGCAAACACAGGCCCTTTAATGAAGCGGAAATGACGATTTTCATCGAGGATTTCAGTGCCAATGATATCAGAAGGCATAAGGTCGGGGGTAAACTGAATCCGGCTATAACTGAGTCCCAGAGCTTTCGACAAGGTGTTTACCATCATTGTTTTAGCCAATCCGGGAACGCCTACAAGCAGGCAATGACCCTTGCAAAAAATAGCGATAAGCAGGTTCTTGACAACCTCATCCTGCCCAATGATAACCTTGGCGATTTCTGATTTTAAAAGTGTATATTTCTCTACAAGTGCATCAACTGCTTCAACATCTGACGAAAACTGCATGATTGTCTGGTTTAGTTTTTAATCCATTTTCGTTGGAAAGTACAATTGCGAAAGTCATCCATGATCGCAACGTAGGTCGTATTTAGTTTATTGGTTATCCATTCATCTATTACATTCATTTTCTTCGATTCAAGCGCGATTAGCTGAATGCGGGCATAATCTTCCTCGAGATTTGCTTTATGCGGATTTGTTCTCGATTTCAGGTAATAAATCCGATAATCCTGTTTCCCCCGGTCAGTTGTTAAAACTGGAGAAGATATCTCCCCGACTTTAAGTTTGTCAATAACAAAGAAAATTTTCGGGTCAACCTGGCTTGATTCAAATTTGCTGTTCCCTGTCTGCTGATTGATCATCAAGCCTCCGTTGTTTTTACTGGGGTCATCAGAATACCTGACTACCGCATCGTCAAAAGTCAGCTTTTTCATCTGAATCAGGGATGAAAAACTATCAAGAGTCACTTTTGCTTTGTTCAGGTTCACCGGCGAGACCTTAGGTTGCAGAAGTATATGCCTTACATTGATATACTCTCCCCTGCGCTCAATCATCTGAATCAGATGAAACCCATCCTCGGTTTCAACGATGTCGGAAACTTCTCCAGGTTTAAGTTTAAAAGCTGCTGCTTCAAATTCAGGGCGCATTTCTCCCCTTTTAAACATTCCCAGTTCGCCTCCCTGTTTTGATGAACCAGGATCCTCAGAATAGAGCACCGCTAGCGTGCTGAAATCATCGCCCTTGGTAAACCTTTCCTTGAATCCCTTCAGTTTATCTTTTGCGGCCTGCTTTTCTGCATCGCCAATTAACGGTTGTTTCATGATAAAGCCAATCTCCAGCTCCGAATTTATAAGGGGAATGCTGTCCTTGGGAAGCTTCCTGAAATAGGTTTTCACCTCTGCAGGCGTAATAGTAACATCTTTTGTTATTTTTTGCTGCTCCTGTTCAGTCAGCATTGATTCCTTGATTACATCACGGAGTTCGTTTTTTATCTCAAGTAAAGATTTGCCAAAATGCTCTTCGAGCCTTTCAGGAGTTCCAGCTTGTGAAATGAAGTAACGCATTCGCCTGTCCATTTCAAGTTCTACCTGTGTATCTGTAACACTCAGACTGTCAACTTGAGCCTGGTGCAGGAGCAGTTTCTGAAAAAGCATATTTTCAAAAATCTGACATTTCATTTTCGGAGCAGTACCCTGAATGATTCCCTGGCTCCGTATCTGCATGTATTGGTTTTCAATATCGGAAATAAGTATCACATTGCCTCCAACAATTCCAACGATACCATCGATGATTGAATCGCGTTGTGCCCGGGCATTCAATGTTACAGCAAACAAAACAAAAACGGCAATCAGAATCAATATATTTCGCAGGACTTTCATCTTCTAATCTTTATATTTTACAAATTGGTCATATGGAATTCCAATATGATCTTGCTCATTATTCATTAATAAATCTCAAAAAGATTTTTCTTCTGTGCATTTGAGTATATATCTTCCTGCATACGGCTGATGATCTCAATTCTTCGTTTATTGAAGATGATGTCGCGGATACGTTGCTTTTCAAAACTCAAGGGTGATATGCTTTCTTTTATTTTAAAGTCTTTAAATCTGACCAGATAAACGAATGAGGAATCCTGGTATTCAAGATCCCTGTGGTTCTTCAGAAAATCCTCCTGGTTATAGGTCCTGATGGGTATTTGTTTTAATAATTCACTGAATAACAACCAATTCTGATCATCAAGAAAATAATCTTCCGCTTGTTTTTCACACAACTCTGAGAGTTTATTTTTATCGTTCGGATTGTTTGATGCAAGGAGTTTTTTGAATTGCTTAATATTGCCCGACTTTAATGAAAGCTTAACATATTGGATTTGAATAATGTTATCTTTTAGCAGGAAATTTTGCTGGTTGTTATCGTAATAATTCTGAATTTCTTCATCAGTGATTAGGGTATCGAGATTCTGCCTTACGAGCGCATTTTCATAAGCATAGATGACAAGTGAATTTTTATAATTATCGAGTTGTCTGGTAAAATCCATCTGCGTTTCAGACAAATTCTTCTCAGCCTGGTGAATAATCAGCTTTTGACGAATCCAATTTTCGATGTAACTGTGGGTGATGGCAAGGCTGTCTTTGGGAATTGTTCCTGGCATAATAATTCCTGTCAGGTCAGATTCATAGAGATACTCGTCATGAACGCGAGCCAAAACACGTTCATTTTTCTTTTTGAAAAATGTGTTACATGAGGTAAGGAAAATCAGAAGACAGATAATCGATTTATTCAATGGTATCTATTTAATTTTTGCCAACACATCCCTCTTCACCAAAACGGGATATTTGGATCTCAAAGCTGCGATCCATTCCTTTTCCAGGTAATTCTGGTAATCGGCTGTGATCAGGCCACGGGCTTCGTTAAGTTCCTTGGGTTCAGGCTTAAGAACCTTGCGAACATAGACAAATACCGTAGAACCATTGTTTATTATGTCCTGTGAAAACCCAGGAACCCAGGCAATCGAATCGATCAGTTTGTTATCCTTTTTTGAAAATTTACTGCTTTCAATAGTGACGATTTTCAAGGAGTCGTTATGTATTTCCTTCTGAAGATCGTTATCTGACAACCCCGACTTTATAAGGTTCTTGATTTTCGGAACCGACTGAATATCCTTTACGGTATAAATGCTTGCGTCGAGCCGGGTATCCCATTTGTAGTTATTCTTATTCTTATTGTAAAACTCCTTCAACCCCAGGGTATCCTTTACTGCTTTGGACCATACTTTTTGATCAGTCAGGTCAAAAAGAAGGATACCATCACGGTATTCAGTCATCAGCGCTTTGAATTCGGGATATTTTTGCTCTAACTTAGCATTTTCGAATTTAATAAGACTTTCATCCAAAAATTCGGAATACTTTTTATCAACATAAGCGGTGATGCTCATCTTATCCTGTTTGCGCTGGGTGGAAGCCAAATAAGAAGCAAAGTCCTTTTGATATGTAGCCGCATTGCCGATTGTAAACAGAGTTTTGGTTAAATCATTTGCCTGTGTATCTTTCCATTTTGCGAAAAAAATGCTGTCAGTCACAACCTTGTAGAATTCTTCACGGGCTTCTTTATTTTCGGTGACGCCATATTCAGAACGAATTCTGGCGAGTATGACCTGTCGCGATTGATCCCCGCGGTTATCTTTCATGACCTTTTGTTTAAGTTCAGCTTTTTCCTCATCAAAGGGCTTGATGTTTTTCTTTTCGATCAGCTTCACGATATGCCATCCATAAGGGGTAAGGATGGGTTTTGTTATATCACCAGGGTTTTTGAGGGTATAAATCGCCTCAATAAATTCGGGCACCATGCGGTTAACTCCAAATGCAGGCAGCACACCACCTTTTGCGGCAGAACCTTTGTCATCGGAATAGGCTTTAACCAGGTCTTCAAATGCACTGCCACCGGTTAAACGGGTATAAACCGAATCAATACGCTTTTGAATGCGCGCAGAATCATCCGGAGAAGCATTTTTGGGAATAGCCATAAAAATATGGGCAACCGTTACCTTGCCAAGCGCCGGCCTGCGGGCAGTAACTTTTATCAGATGATAACCATATTCAGTATGCACCGGAACTGAAACCATTCCAACCTCTGTTTGATATGCGCCGTTTTCAAACGGATAAACCATATCGAATACAGTAAAAAAACCAAGATCACCCCGGTTTCCTTTCAGGAAAGGGTGTTGCTGTGTTGCTTCCCGGTCTTTAGCTGAAGGATCCTCAGAATAAGCGATGGCAAGTTCTTCAAAAGATTCACCCTTCATCAGTTTATCTCTGAAGGATACAGCATTATTGTAAGCTGACAGCGTATCGTCAGGAGTCGGATCTGTTTTCAGACGAAAAAAAATGTGACTGGCGCGAAGATCCCACGCTTCCCGTTCGTAAGCCTCCCTGACAAGGCGATCAATGGTAGCTTCATCAGTAAAGTATGGTTTGGCAAGCTGCTCGCGGTATCCATTTAATTCGGTTATAAAGGTAGAGACGGTATCAAGTCCGAGTTCTTCAGCCTGTTTCACTTTAAGTTTGAAATTGATAAACAAATCAAGGTATTCATTCAATGATTTTTTATCAATATTTTCACCTTTCACATTATTTTTCTGATATATGTTCATA
>Ga0247841_10004238_pt1 | contig 25013 bp, 15 predicted proteins | sample LaCruzMarch2015__2_FD_192410 | JGI IMG/M metagenome (GOLD analysis project Ga0247841, IMG submission 192410) | Freshwater microbial communities from meromictic Lake La Cruz, Castile-La Mancha, Spain - LaCruzMarch2015_18m | ecosystem: Environmental > Aquatic > Freshwater > Lake | place: Spain... | reverse complement strand
TATTTGATAGCGTCTCGTCAAGCTTGCCAAAATTATGGTACTTTTCTTTACTTAAAATCCATAGAAAGTTTAATAAGACAATTAAAGCTTGACGAGACACTACTATACTTCCATATCCTACAGAACTGCCCCTGATAAGATAACCATCCGGAGCTTGGCTACCGGCGACTGCATCTATCCATGTTAATGGAATGGTATAAGGAGTTGTAGTTCCTGCTGCAAATGAAGTCACATGGTTCGTTGGTTCTATCTTATAGACTGTTCCACTAACGGCTTTATTTACTGTTGCAGCATCAGTGCTGGCATGAGATACATTTCCGCTGACCGAACCTGAAGGAGCAGACGCAGCTATACGTACAAACACATCTTGCTCGGCAACAGCACTGCCAGACTGGGCATAAGTAAGTGTATTACCATAAGATCCATCTGAGGTTTTACATATTTCAAAGTTAGTTGGAGCATTAACGCTAATATCATCTGTTAGATCTGCGCCTGATACCTTATAACTCTGATAGTTTGATGCTGTTCCAGTAACAGTAGAAAATGCTGTTAGTGTTCCTGTTACTGTGATTGTCGGAGTACTACCTGATGAAGTAGTAATTTGACCCGAAACCAATGCTGTTGAATAATTAGCAGCCAAGTCCATATCAATGATAGCATATTTATAATTAGTACTAGCTGTTAATCCATTATTTGTAAATGTTGTTCCGACATTATCAATAGAAACAATGGTCCAATCTCCAATTGTATTTGGACCGCTTGTTCCACCACCTGTTGAGAACTGACCTTGATTATTAAGGGAAGGCGTGATCGCACTCATATTTGTAGTTCTTAATATTATTACTTTTTGAACACCAGTTCCAGCATCTGTTCCGTTAGTCCACGAAAACCCAATAGAGTTTGCAGTTATTGTACCATTTGTAAAACCAGATGGAGTAGTTGGAACTGTTAAATCAATCGTACCACTACTACTCGTATAGATAACTGTATCATCCCAATACAATGTAGTTGATGATTCACTAGTGGCAGATCTTGAGTTGAGCTTTATCAAGGCGGTTTGAGTAGAACCTTGAGTATTTTGACCTGAATATGTTAACTGTGTCCTTGTTGTTCCAATTGTTAAATAAGACGTACTAGCACTTAAAGAGCCCATAAAAGTGCCGACAGATGCTCTTGATAGAGTATTATTGCCAATAGCCCATCCTATCACATGAACATAATTAATGTTTGGAACAGATATCGTTGTACTTGATCGCATGTCTTGATTAGATGTCGAAGTTGTAATATAGCTCATACTTCCAGAGCCAGTTCTGACATTAGTAGAAGATGCTGCTTCTGTGCCAGACCCATTATCTGTCCAACTATTAATTCCGTTTTCAAAACCAGGATTTGTAATAAATTGAGCGCTGAGAGATACAATGCTAAGACAAAAAGCGAGCATTGCAATAGACACAAGTAAATTAGTTCTCCATTTCATGTTGTCACCTCTTAAGTTTTTTTCTGAATATTTTTGAGCTCCATGCGTCTTGACTAATACGCTTAAAGCCCTGTTTTTCATATTTAAAGACACTTCTATAGCGTGACTCCCTTTTATGACAACGGCAAAAATCCGTCAAGGGGTTTTTTCGCTTCCAGCGAAAAAAATATGGGAAGTAACACAGGATTGTTTCCTGTTGGGTGCATGGGGTTTGTTACCCCTTGCACAAAAATAATTTCCACACCCAGCCCAAAACAAGCTATACACCATTATCCAACCGCATAAAACAATCTCACGTACGATTACTTTAGCTTTTCGAGAGGTGGGAAGCAATCCCACCCCTCCCAACAGGTAGGAAACCTGTGTTACAATCTGCACAAAAACGCAGCACCAGTCTTTAGAGTGGAGGGAAATAATCCCCCCACTCCCAACAGGTAAGAAACCTGTGTTACAATCTGCACAAAAACGCAGCATAAGTCTATAGAGTGGAGAAAATTAATCCCACCCCTCCCAACAGGTAAGAAACCTGTGTTACACCTTGCACAAAAATGCAGCATTGGTCTTTCGAGTGGAGGGGAAATAATCCCCCCACTCCCAACAGGTAGGAAACCTGTGTTACTAATAACGCCTTTCACTTCGGCAAGATCTGCACAGGCTTAGGCTCGGGGTGTCAGTGATCACAGAACGCACAGAAAAGACGGAATACATGGGAACGCCTGCTTTAGCCGGCAGTTTTGCACCGCTTTAGCTGAGCGCAATGGTTGTGGGTTGTGTTCTATTGAGCCAAGCTAAAGCATGTCCAACCAGCCGGCTAAAGCAGGCGTTCCAAGCGTTCTAAGCATACGTTCCAAGCGTTTTAAGCAGGCGTTCCAAGTGTTCTAAGCATACGTTCCAAGCGTTTTAAGCATACATTACGAGCGTGTTTATTGCTTAAAAGACCCTCAGTTGTAAGTCGATATTCTAAGGATATTTAGCCGATATCCTGTTGGGATTAATTCGACTGGATCCCGACTGGATACCAAGAGGATTTCAATTTACAAGAGAGAAATGAAAAAGAGTGGATCACGGAAAGAGGTTATTTCACCACAAAGACAAGTTATGAATTATGAATTATTCTGCATCTTATCGCTCCACTACGTTACGCTTTATAAGGTACTGGATTCCTGCCTACGCAGGAATGACGGAACACACGGAAATAAAAAAACCGGATACTCAAAGCTGAATATCCGGTTAAAACATCTGGGGTGGAAGATGGGACTTGAACCCACAACGCCCGGAACCACAATCCGGTGCTCTGCCAATTGAACTACATCCACCTCATAGGAAAAAACACTCTATGCTGAAAGCTTATTTTAATGGCACGCCAGAAGGGATTCGAACCCCTGACCCACAGCTTAGAAGGCTGTTGCTCTATCCTACTGAGCTACTGGCGCAGGGAAAATTTTAATGGTAGCGGCGCAGGGATTCGAACCCCGGACCTGCGGATTATGATTCCGTTGCTCTAACCGGCTGAGCTACGCCGCCAGACAAAAAAAATGGTAGCGAGGAGAGGATTCGAACCTCTGACCTTCGGGTTATGAGCCCGACGAGCTACCTGACTGCTCCACCTCGCGACACGTGATGCCATGAAATTGGGCTAAGGTTAGATGTCAAGCAAAATCAATCTATGATGCCTTGTCTCCACCAGAACCGTGAAAAGCTTTCGACAGTCGCATTATTCTCCGCTTCCAGTTGAGTTTCAACAATTTTGTCGTCCGCAATGATACGCTGCAAATCATAGGGTTTTATCCAGAACTTTGTGCCCAAATGCTTGTGGCTGTAAGCCTGGACAGGGCAATTGAATGAGCACTTCAGACAGAGGACACAACGTCCCGAAAACTTGAATTTACCGTCCTTAAAGCTGATATTGCGGGTCGGGCAATTGGCAACGCATTTACCGCATTTGATGCACTTATCCGTTACTTTCCAAAACCTTCCGCCCCAACGTGCGCCGAAAGCTTCCATTTTGCAGATAAATGAAAACAGACGCGCTAAAGGACTTGACGGCAATATTTTGGTATCGCCCTCAATCAGGTCGTCCGCTATTTTCTCCGCCTGCCTGACAGCCATTTTGGCATTGAGTTTCATAAAGCTGTCTGCATAGCGGGTAAAGAGGTTTGCCGGCATCGGCACGAGGGCTTCATATTGCAGTTTCCAGCTTTTTTTATAGAGAATGCGCTGCAGTCTGGTGGTTGTGCCTCCCAGAATGAATGGGTCTCCGGCTGTTTTCACAATAAAGTACTTCCTGCCGGGTGGCAGGTGCATTTGCCTGAAAGTCTTTTCAACTATCCAGGGCGGATTAAATCCATGCACTGGAAAGACTATTCCGATTAAGTCACAATCCTTTAGAGCTTCAGCATCTTTGGCAAAATAGAGCTGCTCGAGCGGAATCACAGTGACGTCCATCCCTCTGCTGACCAAAGCTTTTTGCAAGGCGTCCACTACATACGCAGTATTGCCCGTGCCACTGAAACAGAATATCTTAATGCTTTTCATGATAACTCCTGTTTGTGCATCAACTTATTATGGGCACCATAACTATTGTTTGACAAAAACGTCAAGCCTTTATCTTTAATATTTGTAGAGATGCGATGTTTTATGGGCGGGAAATTATGACTGAAGAGATAATCGGGATTATTAAAAGCATTCCCAAAGGGAAAGTGGCTACTTTTGGGCAGATTGCGCGTCTGGCGGGTTATGCCAATGGTGCCAGACAGGTCGTCAGAATATTGCATACCTGCACCGAAAAGTATGATTTGCCCTGGTTTAGAGTGGTCAATGCCAAAGGAGAAATCGCACTTTCCATCTATAATGGAGCGGATGAACAGAAAGCTCTTTTAGAAGCGGAAGGGATTACTTTTATTGAAGAATATAAAGTGGATTTGGCAGCGCACCTTTGGGGCGGTAATGGATAATGTGTCATCCCTACGGGATTCGATTTTTGTTAGGACGCTCATTTCTATTTGAAATACCGTGCCGATGGCACTCGATTGTGAAAACTGGGTTTGTCAATAGCCTGCATCCCTACGGGATTCGACTTTCGTGTGGACGCTCATTTCTATTTGAAATACCGTGCCGATGGCACTCGATTGTGAAAGCTGGGTTCGTCAACAGCCTGGGTATCTTCCGTCATTCCAAACTTGATTTGGAATCCAGTCAATTATAGGGCAATCCGGACTTCATGAAGCAACTATGTCATTGATAACATATACCTTTAACGGGATATGAACTCCAAGCTTCCCTTAGCCAATATCTCAACTAAAAAATACGCTTCGGAAGCATGTACTCCAAATCCCTGCAACGTTTTCGTACAGCCTCTCAATGCCGGCTAATCAGCTCATATTGCAGATAGCTGTTTAGCATGGTCAGCACTTTGTCAAATTCTTTCTCGCCGGGAACAATCACGTCAGCGTTTTTCTTGGTGGGAGCAATAAACGCTTCGTGGCTGGGCTTGACGGTATCCAGATACATGTGCAGCACAGAATCAAGCTGATACCCTCTTTCCTGAATATCGCGGCTGATGCGTCGCGCCAATCTGAGGTCGGGGTCGGTATCAACATAGATTTTCAGGTCTGCCAGACCGATTAAACGGGCATAATAGAGGGCAAAAATCCCTTCCAGAATAATCACATCCGCATTATCAACAAACAGGCTGCCTTCGCTGCGTCTGTGGGTGATGAAATTGTAGTCAGGAATGATCACAGCCTTTCCGCTCAGGATTTTCCTAATATCAGAGAGCAGGTATTCATGGTCAATGGCATCGGGATGGTCAAAATTGTACTGTTTGATTTCAGCTTCTGACAGGTGCCCCAGGTCACGATAGTAGTTATCGTGAGAGATTATAATAGTGTTGGTTTCGCCCAATTTATTGCCGATAGCTTTAGCAATGGTGGTTTTACCTGAGCAGGTTCCACCACCAATCAGAATCAGATGCGCCCTGTTCCTAATTTTCTCCAAACTAAATCCTAAAAGTTATTAGCAACTGTTTCCGGTCACTCAGACTGTATCTCTCTGTCCTGAACTATTTGGGACGACTACTCCCGATTTCCAGTTCATAGCTGTCCATAGCAGTGTCAATATCATCAAAGAACTGAAAGATGCGATAAGCTCTGGTGATTTCAAACACCATTTTGGGCTTGTCCTGCAGCTTGACCAATCTGATATCTCCTCCGGCTTGAGAGGCAGATTTCAGACAGGCGACAATCATCCCCAAGCCTGTGCTGTCAATGAATTCACAGCCCTGCATATCAAAAATGAAGTATGGAGATTGTGATGCCAATTGCTCAAATTTGGCTTTCAATTCCGGAGCGTTGTAGGCATCGAGACGACCGACGATTTCCAGAATGCCGACCCTGTTCTTTTCGTAAAAGTTTAAAGTCATGTTATACCTCTCACTATTCTATCCATTCTAAAGAATGGGTTACCTTCTTTGTTTCAAATCAAACTATCGCATTTCTGTCAAGAGGTTAGTTGCTTGTAAATCTTGACATAGCGTTTTAGCAAGGCATCATAGGTATGTTTATCTTTGACCAGAGCCCTGCCAAGTTCTGCCATTTTTGACAGCTTGGTCTGATTGGCAAGAGCTTTTTGCATTTGCAAAGCGAGGTCTTCCACATCTTCTGAACGGAACAGATATCCATTGTAGCCGTCAATTATCAGATTGGGGTCAACTGCATCACTTTGAAGCACAGGAATGCCTTGCAGCCAACTTTCCGCCGCAGCCGCATCAGCTGTCGCAAAGCGTGCCGGCAGCACACTGATATCCGCTTCCTGCCGCCAAGCCCACAGCTCGTGGAGTTCCAAATTTCCGGTAATGATAACCTCTTCCTGCAAAGCTTCTCTTTCAATAAAGGACTCGATTTCTTGCATGAACTCAGGCTCTGCCTCAATCGAGCCAGCCAAAACAAGTTTGGCATCGGGTAAATTGGGAAGCGCTTGGGTGAAAGCTTTCAGGGCAATATCCTGTCCGCCCTGAAAAGTAAGCTCTCCCATGCAGATAAAAACAAAAGCAGCCTTATCAACATAATATCTTTGCCGAAAAGAGGGCAATTCCACTGTCGTTTTCTCAGACTGAACCGGAACTGGAACTTGTTCTATCCGCTCGTTCAGCTTACGCAGGAACTCATATTCCCGCTCGGAAAAGGTGAAGATGTAATCCAGATTTTTAAGGAACAGCTTATCCTGCCATTTAAGCGTAATAGTCTGCAGCAGAAAGGGGTTGATGCTGTCCTGAGCTTTGAAAATATCTGCATAGTCAAGCAAACTCTGAGAGTTCAGAATAATTGGGGTTTCTTTAATCTTAGCAACCAGCCAGGCAAGTTTGTTGTTTCTGTTAATGCCGGGATAGCATTGGATGATGTCAAATTCCTGCTTCAGAAGCAGGACAAACAGCTCAGGGCAAAGCGTCTTACTCTTGCTATTTGGATACCGAACAGGATAATTCAGGATATCAAACAGCCGGTATATAGTTATGTTATCAATGACTTCCATTCTCGGACTTTTAAGACGGCGGGGAGTGAAAACGGTCACTTCAAATATCTCTGCCAGCTTTTTTATCTGAATGTAAAGATTAGTTGCGGTTTCGCTTTGTTCAGACGGGAAGTCGTTGGTAATCAAGGCTATTCTCAGTTTTACCTTGCTGCTCTTGCTGACGGCTTTATTGGTTATGCGGATTAAGCTTTCGGTTAAACTCTTTTCAACGGCTTTTCTGCCATACAGGCTATGCACTTTTTGAGACAGGTTATGCCCCAGTTCCACGGTTTTGCCGGGAAACTGCAGCATTTGAATCAGCCGTTTGCAGTAATCGTCAGTTTTATCCTCGATGGCAATGTCGTCAGAGCTGAAATCAAGCCCTGCGGCTGCCGGGGTTGTCGTGAGCACAGCTTTCTTCAGTAAGGCAGTTTCCAAAATTCTGGTTATGGCGCCTGATGCGGTATAGACCGGCAGGATGACAAACAGGCTGGCTTTGATATAGGCATTCAGGTTTTCCACCGCACCAATCAACTTTAATCTACCGCCTGAATACTGAGTATGGATGCGCTGCTGGTTGTTGCCCACGATATATAGCTTGATATCTTTTTCCAGAAGCTGTTTGGATATCCTGGGATAAATCTCTTTGGCAATATATGAGAAAGCTTCTGTATTTTCAGTGGTTTCCAGATTGCCATAGAACAGGATAAACTTATCTGCCAGCAGCACTTTCTCTGCATCCGTGAAACTTTGCTTCGGGGCAGGACTTTCAATCGCAGGCAGGCAATTGGGCAACAAACCAAAGTTTGGGTTGTCTGCGCTGATGCCGGCATGTTTCAGGGCAAGCTGCTTTTCATTATTATTGGAAAAGAAGAAATGGCAGGGCTTTCTGAACAACGAGTTCTCCAAAAGCCTAAGCTTGAGATATTCCAGCTTTTGGGGTATGTTTTTCCAGGTGGGATTCTGCTGCCAGACAAGTTCTGCCCGGCTGGATAACAAGCAGTCAACGTCCATGACCAGAGTGCATTCCGGCATAGTAATTTCTGTAAGATTGACCAGTTCCGCGCAGCTTATGCCGCGGAAGAAAACCATCTCATATCGCTTTCTGAGCAGTATCTGCCCAAACCTATCCTTGTTCTCAGGGCTGAATTGATAGATTGCCTTGGTTTTTAGAAGACCTTTATTGGCAGTAGATAGGGTGAAAACCTCGTCAAATCCATCGGGCAGGATGGTTTTTTTGGCTAAAAGCTCAGGAGTTTTGATAAGCAGCAGGTCTGTAATAAAGCTTTTGCACAGGGTATCCCAGATCAGCTGACTGCGGTTGCTGACCTGGTTTTGCGCATCCAACCAGGGGATATCCACATACAGGATTTTCTTCATTCAGCTTATCTTTTGTGCAAACTGAGTGATTTCTTTATGGCTTTTTAGTGATTACCAAACTGTCAAAGTATTTGAACAGCTTGTTGCGGAGCTCAGCTTTGATTTTGTTGGACATGGTTCGGATTGCCCGCGCTCTGGCTTCGTCCTGATTTATGTGTCCTTCTCTGCTATTTTCCGACAGGGTTATGATATTATTTCCCGAGGGGTCGCAAACATTTATCGTAAGGTAATACCGCACAAACTTCTGCGGCTGGTTCAGCTCCACATCTTCCAGCTTAGTTTCCACTTTGATGAAGGCTGCATTGAGATCGGAAAGCGTGAAACCACTGGAGGTGATGATTTCTTCAATAACGGACGTGACTTTATCAGCAGCATCCCCAGTAGTTTCTATTTTGAAATGAATTCCTTTGGCGAATTCTGCTGTTCTGGACTTGAGTTCATTCGGTTCATAGCCGAGTTCGATGGATTCCTTGGTGTCAAGTGAGATGATGGCAAGCTGTGACATCAGTTCTTCCGTGTTTTGGTTAATGATGCCGGCAATATTGTAACAGGCATAAATCTTCCAGGTATGCGAAGAAACCAATCCCTGCTGCAGATAATGTTGTATTTGCAGACTGTTTTCATTTATCTTTTCTTCGTAGATGTCAGCGGTTTTGAATTTGTCCAAATAAGCCACGGCATAGACCTGACCCAGTTTATCCGTCCACGCCTTGCCGATTTCTATATTAAGGAGATTCTGGCTGGCTTTGACCTGCACGTTTTTGGAGGATTGGGTTTCGGTGGAAGCCTCGCTTTTTGTTTCAGACATCAGCTCATTATATCTTTCCACATAGGAAGTGGAGGTTGAGATTTCGGAGCGGAATATCTTTGCCAGATTGGCAGCAGCATTGTTTTCAGCTTCAGCTCTTGAACCGGCGCTTCCGACTGCTGAAAGATACCGGCTTTCGGGGTATTCGCTTTTGGGGTCATCAACCCAGGTCGGTCTGCCATTTGCTTTGGGCTTCTTTGCCATGGCAAAGATGGGGATGATTAACAAAAGAACCAGTAGAATGACAAGATGACGTTTCATATTTTCACTCCTCAGGACAGAAACATAGCTCCAAAGTTTTGCTCAGTTGTCAAGGGAAAATGGCAAGCTGGACATTTGCACGATTGATTTGTTTATTCAGTTTAGCTGTTAACACTATCCAACCTGGCTTTAAATTGTGTGGCTTTAACTGTCTCTCCGGTCTTTGTATATAGTTCGATTATGCCATCCAAAGTCTTGATGGTAAGAGGGTGTTCTGTTCCCAGGGTTTTATTCCTGATTCCCAGAGCTTTCAAGAATAATGGTTCTGCCTGGTCAAACCTGTTTTGCGTACTATACAATTTTGCCAGACTATTTAGTGAGAAGGCAGTATCAGGATGCTCAGTGCCCAGGACTTTCTCTCTGATTTCCAGGGCTCTTAAATGAAGAGATTCTGCCTGTTGAAATTTACCCTGAGTCTGATACAGATAGGCAAGATTGCCAAGCGTAGTTGCTGTGGAGGGATGCTCGGTACCCATGACTTTTTCAAATATCTCCAATGTCCTCAGAAACAGAGGCTCAGCTTGTTCATACTCACCACGGTATAGATATAAACATGCCAGGTTGTTTAATGAATTGGCAGTATCAGAATGCTCAGCGCCCAGGGCTTTTTCTCTGATGTGCAGTGCTCTCAAACTCAAAGGTTCTGACTTGTCCTGTTTACCTTGAGCATAATACAAATCAGCCAGATTACTAAGCAGTCTTGCAGTATCGGGATGCTCTGTGCCCATGACTTTTTCATTTATACCCAAAGCTCTCAGATACAAAGGCTCTGCCTGGTCAAATTTGCCCATGCGTTGGTATAGGCTTGCCAGATTATTAAGCAAAGTTGCAGTCTCTGAATGCTCCGCGCCCAAGGCTTTTTCATCATGGTCAAAAATTTCCAAGGCTTTCAGGTAGAGCTGTTCCACTTGGTCATAAACACCATAATCCTGATATAGTGATGCCAGATGGTCAAGCGAATTTGCTGTATCGTGATGCTCGGTGCCCAGGGCTTTTTCTCTGATGTGCAGTGCTTTAAGCAGATTCTTTTCTGCATTATCATAATCAAAGTTCTCTTTGAACAGACAGCCCGCTTTGTCATAATACTCCGCTGCTTTGATTAACTGATTCCCCTTCTCAAAGTGATTGGCAATTTCTTCAGCATTATCATCCAAATTGTCGGTAAAAACTGTTTCCATAGCTTCGGCAGCAGCCTGATGCAACTTCTGCAGTTTATTCGTCAACATACGCCGGTAGATAATGTCTTTGATAAGGATATGCGTAAAGATATAGTTCAGTTCATCCAAATCTTTCCAGATACGGGTTGCAGTTCCTGTTTGCAGTTCCTTTTTGAGGTCATTATTGAGCATTAGTACCAGGACTTTGATGTTGAACTCAGTGCCCAACACACTGGCGTTGAACATACATTCCCGCACGTTTTCTGTGAGCCGGTCAATCCTGCTGCCGACAATGTCACTGATACTGAAGGAACTGAGATAGCCCACTTCGCCGGTGATAACGCCTTTGTCATTGATACTACCGCTTTCCATCAGAAAAGAAGTAAGCTGTTCCAGAAAGAGGGGATTACCCATTGCCCTGGAGGTTATTAGAGTTAGAGTTTCTTCAGGCACATGCTCTAATCTAAGGATTGTTTTGATAAGTTCAATACTGCCTTCATCACTCAGGTTATTCAGCTCAATATCTTCTCTTTTATGCTTGGATAGTTCTATGTCAGCTTTGGCTCCGCTTTCCATATATCTACAGGGAGTAACAATGATTACAGGTATGATTTCTTTCTCACTGAGTGCCTGCAGATAGTCTTTGCTCTGCTCATCTAACCACTGTCCGTCATCCAGATGGATAAGCACAGGTTTGGTCTTGGTCAGTTGTTCCATCCAAATCAGGAAAGCGTTCTTCAGTTGTTTGGGTTTTTCCTCAGGCGGCAGCATGCTCCAAATGGAACCTTGCCATTCGTAACCTAACAGGGAAGCGATAATTGATTCAATCCTCTGCATCTCAACATCACCCATTGCCAGAGCTGTCCATAAAGCTTTGAACATACCAATGCCTGCTTCAGGTGGTAAGTTCGGATTGTAATAGAAATAAGTCCTGACCATCTGTTTGATGGCTTCAAGAGGTTTGGACAGGATGGCATCGCAGGTGATATAGAATTTGTGATAATCTGTAGTTGGATAAATTGCAAGCGCTTCCTTGACTAATCTGCTTTTACCAATCCCAGCATCACCTGAGACATAGACAATAGTGTTTTCTTTTGATGCAATGCTTTTATCTACTAACTGTCTTATTTCGGAGAGTTCATTATCTCTACCGACAAACCGGTTTTCCTGATGCCAGGCTTTATCCATAGCCTGTCTGCTTAGTTTATAATAGCGAACAGGTAAATCTATACCTTTTAAGTTGAGATTGCCCAGATAATCAAAGTCATAGTGGCTGTGCATTTCCTGCCAGAGGAAAGTATCGGTCAGCACTTCCCCACTACGAGCTTTGCCCATTAATCTGGCGGACAGGTTCATGGGATTACCGAAAGCAGTATATTCCCGGATTTTCCCGCTTCCCGTGTAACCGGCATAGACATTTCCGCAACTTATGCCCAATGCAATTGTACGGACACTGTCAACCAAATCCAAAGAGAAACTGCAGATCCGCGCTAAAGTTTTACCCTCGCTTTTAGGCAGACCGAACAGGATAATACCAACCAAACCTTTATCGGTAGCATCATACTTATTTACAAATCCGCCATACTTGTCAGCCAAACTTTGAATAAGCTCAATCGCTTTTTCTCTTTGACCAGCTTCAATCTCTTCCAGATTAGCAAAACAATAAGCAGCAGAACGGATTTCATTTTGAGGGGTTTCGGTATTGAACCTGGGATTAACAAACTTAGTCTCAGTCTCAGGTGCATAGTGAAATTCCAGAGGGTTAGCCACGGCTATGATATCTTGGGAAGTTAAACGGTATCCAGTAGCCAACTGTTCAAAAAGAGACAAACCTATGCTTTGGGCAGCAGCTTCAGAAAACACGGCAGCTTCTTTGAAGTGTGACAACTCTGCGAGCTCTTTGATGATATCTCCTGAGAACACGTATTCATTTTGCAGTGCATTCTGATATATATGCCAGTCAATCTTGCCGTAGCAAATAGTCTGCCGCACCTGCAAAGCAAATTCTCCAAAAGGTGTTTTATAAGTAGTTCTTTCCGCAAAGTAATCAGAGATGGAATTAACCACAGAGACAATATTTTCAGCTTTACCCGCAGGCAATACTGCACAAAAAGCGTCACCGGCAAACACACTGACGAACCCGCCATATTTATTGACAAACTCAATCGGCACGCTAAATACTACATCCAAAAACTTGCTGAGTTCTTCCGCTCCTTGTTTGCCTTCTTTTTGCAGAGCAGTCCCAATCGGGGTAAAATCTGCAATGTCAAATAGCAAAACATAAGCATTGAGACTGCCCTGAAATTTCTTTCCATCATAATTCTGCAAGATAAAAGGCGGTATGTAGCGCAGCATAATTAGCTCCCTAAGTTTAAGTTCCGATTTACGGCACAATATAATGACTGAAGTAAACGCGAGTCCTTATTAGCTATTTCTGCAATTAACAGTCAAGTGTTTTCTTTCGAAATAGCTTATCCTTATTCTCATCAATAACATCCGTACGGTCTCTGCTGAAAAAGTAATAGTATCAGGCAGTCATGTGCGGTTATCTTACCAATGAAGATCCTGTGCCACCTTTTTACTAAAGAGCATTATAATCTACTATAGTGTAGTTCTGCCTTCAGGCAGGTTTTTCGAGTTAGAATGCGCGCTAATGTAATAAAAACCTGCATAAATGCATAACTAATTTATAGTGACAAACCAAACTGCAAATTGTGACACGTACTCTGCAAACTTTGGCATCCTGTGGCAAACGTGTGCAAATGAAAACCAATCTCCAGAGACTGCTTGTGACACTTACTCTGCAAATAAGGTCACGAAAATTTCATATTCTGACACCGCTAGGATTGGGATTTTGAAAAAGATACTAAAAACATTAAGTCATCAGACACGAGGGTAGAGTTAACAGTCTAAGATGACAAAATTATTGACAGACCACTAACTTGTTTTCTGATTGAATTAAATAATTTGCATAAGGAGAATGGTATGAAACTCGTATTAAGCATAGTCGTTTTGGTCTTAGTAATCTTCACTCTCACAGGGTGTAAAGATGACCCAACAAAAGTTGCCAAGAGTTTTTTGAGTGCTATAGAGAATCAAGATTTTGATAAGGCGATGGAGTTTTCTACTGAACATACTCAGGGCGAACTATCGGGAATTAAAAATTGGGTTGGAAGACTAACTGAGGAAGATCAAAAAAATCTGAAGAAAGAGAAATATCGTGTTGAAGGGTTTACTCTCGACGGCGATAAGGCTTTAGTGAGTTATGGTGAAGTTTCCCCAAAGATGACAAGTTCTGGGAAAAGAATGTCAATGATTAAACAAAATGGAATTTGGAAAGTCGATACCTACGAAATAAAGTACCGATTCGAAGATGACATTTTATGGCTCGAATTTGATTAATTGTAATTTAACACTCTATTCAATACATCTAATCACTCAAAGTATGAAGCGAGAATCTGAATGAAGATTGTTATATTAATAGCTTTACTCATGTGTGCAGTTTTTATGCTGCCAGCCCAGTCAGTCACAATACTCGATGAGACTTTCGAAGGAGCTTTTCCTGCTGGACTTTGGTCAACAAATGGTTCACCTACCTGGAGAGTTCAGAGCTAGAAGGCAGCGTATGGCAACAAAGCTGCCTGGTGTGCAGCGAGTAGCATAAGTCCCGCTGATAAACGATATGCTACAAATATGTATGCAGAGCTGACTTATGGAGTTTTTGATCTTTCAGATGCCACTTCTGCTGAGTTATCTTATAACTCCTTTGTTAAATCAGAAGAAAGCTGCGATTACTTCAAGGTAGGGATTTATTACGAAGTGAATGGAAGCTGGCAATGGCAAGAAATGGATAGCCAAGATGGAACTGAGCAAGTGAACTGGTATGTTAAAGAACTTAATCTTGCTGATTTCGTGGGTAAACCAAGAGTAAAGCTCTGTTTCAGATTCACATCCGATAACAAGAATAATAGCTTCGCAGGAGCCTATGTTGATAATGTCAGGATTGTGAAAACCTTGAAGCAATCCAATAATTATCCAACAGAAACTTACCACCAGTATCGGGAATATCGACAGGAAAACATTAGTAATGATAATAATGAAAGTTATGAGATTAAATTCTCTGATACAAGAAAATCCACTTTACGTGAAGGGCATTATATGGCAGGTGATATTAATCACCAGTGGTTTAGGTTCAGGGGTGTACGGGGGATTACCTATGTTTTTTATTCTGAAGGTGACATCAACGTAAAGGCATCAATATATGAAGATAACGAGCTTACCCAATGCGAGGTAAACAGAATTCATGGAGAAGATTTAGTATTTAAACTTGAATTCACACCAACCAAAACAGATATCTATAAATTGAAGATAGAGAGATATCCCAATGAATCAGGTATGCCATACCTGAAATACTATTGGAGATAATGCTTCCAACCAATAATTCGACTGCATCGTAAAAAGTTTAAAGGGTGAAAATGAAAAAGGTCACATGAGTAATCATTGGAAAGCTCTGACCAACCTCAAACCGATGTCTTTGAACTTTTTGTCTGGACTATAGCCATAATCACGATAGTATACAGGGCAGCATTTTCCAATGGCCTCAGATTCGCTACTGTCCCATGAACAACCACGGATTGACTTCAGACCAATACTATTTACTCCTCTTGGATTGATATTGGTACTGTTTTGATAATAACTTTTACTATACCAGTCCCAACACCATTCCCGGACATTACCACTGAGATCATGTAAACCTAATTCATTGCTTCGCTTTTGCCCAACATTGTGAGTTCGTTCATTTGAATTATCCCAGTACCATGCGACACTATTTAGTTCATTGCTTCCAGAGTACCTATATCCATTACTGAGGTTACCTCCCCTAGCTGCATACTCCCACTCCGCTTCGGTTGGTAATCTGTAACCATTTGCTGACCAATCACAGGTCGTATTCACTCCATTGACATAATAACAGGGCATCAGTCCCTCCCTTTGACTCAGCTTATTGCAGAATTCTATTGCATCATACCAACTCACCTGCTCCACAGGTAGGCTGTCTCCCGTAAGATAAGACGGATTGCTACTCATCACTTCCCGCCACTGAGCTTGGGTAACCTCGTATTTACTCATATAAAACGATCTAATCGAGACTGAATGAGTAGGCTTTTGATCGTCGTATCCATCGCCAAAAGTATCGCCCATAATAAATGAGCCGCCTTCAACAAAAACTACTAATACCAAAGCTTGTAGGTTGGTTAGTACAGAATCAGGCGTATTATCGTGCATAGATGTATCTGGAATTGCAATGTTTTTTGCTAAAACAATTCCTAATGATGTTAGGATTATTAACAAGAAATACATTTTTTTCATGATTTTCTCCTAATTGATTAAAAAGAGATTTGTAACCACTTTAAAGGCAAATTAATGTTTGGAGAGTTTACGGCAATGTTTAACACCAATAGACTTAAGATTAATGAGATAGAACAATGATAGAATATCCACATGCTTAATCGACCATTACATCGAGAAGAGAAAGAGAAAATACCAAAAGCTAACAATCAAAACCCCAATCATTTTATAGTTTTGGCAAGACGAAACCCAAAAATATCGACGGTGCTCCAGAGAGTGTTGGGGCTAAGATAGTAGCGGAGTGAAACTCGGCAATCCTGATCACTGCTTCCCCAATCACCACCACGCATCGAGCGGTCTTCTCCGTAGGGTGGACCTACAGGATTGCTGCTTGGACTGCTTCTGTGATAACCATTATCATATATATCCCAGCACCATTCTTTAACACTACCGCTCATATCACATATACCTAATTCATTTGATTGCTTACTACCCACATTATGAGTCTTGCTATTGGAGTTATCACCATACCATGCCACACTGCCAAGGTCATTGCCGCCGGAGTACTTATACCCGTTGCTGCTATTGCCTCCCTTTGCAGCATATTCCCACTCTGCTTCAGTGGGTAACCTGTAACCATTAGCTCCCCAATCACAGGTTGTATTTGCTTCATTAATACTGTAACAAGGTATGAGTCCTTCCCGTAGGCTCAATTTATTGCAAAACTCAATAGCATCATACCAGCATACTCCTTCAACAGGCTTGCTGTCTCCTTGGAATTGGGGCGGGTTTCTACCCATCACCTGCCGCCATTGTGATTGAGTAACTTCGTACTTGCCGATATAAAAGGAACTGAGTGATACTGTGTGGGTAGGCTTCTCATCGTTACTTCCGTCTCCAAATGTATCACCCATCGTGAAACTGCCACCGGAGACATAGACCATCTCCACCAAAGCAGATTGTTTGGTTGATTGGGTTGTTTGTGTAGATTGAACAGATGCCTTGTAGGTTGTTTGGTCAAAAGCAACAGCAGTTGTATCCATCAGAGGAGTCATAGTGCTGTCCACATCTGTCTCTACGGGTTTGTGTTTATTTCCGTTAGCTGCTGCCATCCAAATAATGGCTATCACAACTATGATACAAATGATGATTGCCAAACTCTGATTTCTTTTTGCATGGCTTTGCTTCATTTTTTCAATATCTGGATCATATAAAGGTGTCTCCTCTTGCTCTTTCCAAGGACATGATTGATTGCCTTGTATGGCTGCCGTTTCCTGACCTTGATAAGGTTTTTGGGGATGAGTGGAAGGTATGGGAATAGGTTTTGCCTGGATGGGAGGAAGAACTGGATGGGAATCCTTCTCAATGGGTTTGAGTGTGATAATCTGAACTACTTGCTTTTGCTGCAGAGCAACATTGACATCCTGAGAATTCTGAAAACGTTTCCCAGGGCTCTTTGCCAAGAGCTTGCCAATGATGCTAATTAACGATGCTGAAAAGTTTGATTGCAGTAATTTCATATCCGGTTCTTCATTAACAACTTTATGAATTACTCCAAAGCCGGTCTCTGATCTGAAAGGGACATTACAGGTCGCCATCTCGTACATGACAACCCCTATGGAATAAAGGTCACTGCGGAGGTCAGTATCTTTACCCATTGCCTGCTCAGGGCTCATATACTCCGGTGTGCCGATTGTGGTACCCGTTTTGGTCAGCTTTGTCCCTTCTGTGCTTCTCGCTATGCCAAAGTCCATTAAAATTGGGTGTTGGTGTTCATTGAACATGATATTGCTGCTCTTGATATCCCTATGTACTACACCTTTGGCATGAGAATAGGATAAACCTTCCAGAATGGGTATAATAATCTTCTTTATCTGGTCTTCGGAAAGTTTGCCATACTTATGGATATGCTCACTCAGGGTTCCTCCGGATAGATATTCCAAAGTGATAAAGGGATAACCACCCAGTTCACCTACATCATAAGTCGTAACTATATTGGGATGAGCCAGCTTGGCAGAGCTTTGCGCTTCCCGCCTCAGTCGGGTAACAAAGTCCTTATCATGAGTAAATTCTTTTGGCACTACTTTCAGAGCTACTATCCGGTCCAAAGCTATCTGCCGGGCTTTATAGACTGTAGACATCCCGCCTCTACCAAGTTCCCCCAGTATCTCATACTGACTGGCAAAGGCTTCTATAATAGTTGTTCCGCCTGAAGGCATCTCGCTGAGCATGCTACCGCAATGCTTACACTTTTTGGCACCTTGAATAATGTCTTCCAGGCAAAAAGGACACTTCATATAATCAACCATATATCCTCAATATTGTTAGTTTATTGCTGCGAGTAGTTCTTAAGAGCATCATAGCTTGAATAGTAATAACGATAAGTTATAGCACCTGTCTGCATATTAACCGTTGCCAGGATTGAAGGATAATCATTACTTGTCTTTTGATGGCTTATGGCAACCAAAGTAACCTCGTATTTGCTTATGTCATATATTCCATACAGACCATCATTTGTGTCAACATACGGACGGTCAACAGTATTTTTATAGGCAAAATATGCTCCCAGGTCTTGTTTATTGAGCCTGCTTATGTTTTGCTCTGCCCCGCCCAGGGAAGCCGGAGTCTTCCAATATTGAATTACCCTTGCACAGTTACTACTAATAGTAGATATAAGAATTTCATGTTCTTTTGTCTTTGACCCAATTTCCTGATTCTGTATCTCATGGTTTGTGATATTACTGCGATTGGTACTATTGGCTGATAGGACTGTCTCTATTTGCTTGATAGGGGACTTAGCCAGATTTTGCTTTTCCCTCAGCCTGTCCATATTCAGTTTTTCCATCTTCTGTTTAAATGACAAATAGGGTTGATAGGCCATCAGTCCGATGTTGCGGCTGGCAAAGATATCAGCCATATCTTTGATATAGTTGGCAGTTTTGAGTAGAGGCATCCTTTCATCCAAATCGGCTTGCCGCATGGATTGGCGATATAACGTATTAGAAATTTCATTTGATAATGCATCGGCAGTTTGTTTGTCCACGTCAAACCTGTCATTATCGGCTGTTTTATATAGTTCGTATGCAATCCCGATTTTGTCCAATCCCCAGCGGTAGCGGAGAAACTCTCGTGCTTCATCTTCGCTGAGCACTCTGGTCTTGAGATATTTATTTGCTATATTGTAGGCATATTTATACTCGGCATAGCCCTGTTGCATACTTTCGGCAGCAATCTGTTCACTGACTTTATCGGGAGTGTAGATAGCCCGCGAGACCACTTCCTTGCTGAATTCAGTTAAAGCATCGGAAGTGACGGAATAGAAATCTCCCCTTACCATGTCTGATGCAATAGAGGGTGATTCCAGTAGGATGTAAGCACCTCCAAAACGCACAAAGGGAAAACCAACATTGATTTTTGCCCAGAAAGCTGCTAGGAACAAAGGATTCCAGAAGCTCTTTTCATTCAAATAATCTATGATCTTCTTAGCGTAAGCCACTTGGTCACCTTGCTCAGCAGCGTCAGTCACTGCCCAGGCAGGCAGGGTAATCACAGAACCCACTGCTGCCATCGCCGCTGCATTGGCTTCCCCTTCCTGAGGCAGTACAAAAGTATCTCGTTGCACAGTGAAGTCCTTGTAAGTTGGACCTATGTAAAAGATGTAGATATCGCCGGCATTTATTATAGTCTGCCAGCTCTCAGCTTTATAGGCAAAGGACTGAGAAAAATATTGATTTGAGTTGCTACCTTTGGGATAAATTCTGATCATGATGCTGTAGCCGGTGGTTATATTTAACCCTGAGAATTTATACTTGTTTTGGTAGGTTTTATCATCAAGGGCAGTCATATTAACAGGCCCCAAGTATTTCACTTGCTTATCGCTGTTCAAGGTGAGATAAACGCTGTACTTATTAACAACGTTGGTATTACCTATCCGCCATTTCAGATTGCCAATGACACCAACGGCTGAGAGCACTGAGACCAGCATTGTAATCGACAGAATTAAGTATAATTTCACTCTCATCCTTTCACCTCTTCATTCTTAATAGAGCAGGATTCCATTCCTGTTGTCTTATCCCTGTCAACCCATTCCTGCAACTTTTGTAGGAAAGTCATCTACCTCTCCCCACATCAGGGCTGGCAAATTCCGCTTTGCCACAGCCGAATCGGAATTCGGCTTCCCGGTAAAACCACTTCTGCCTTTCGGGTAGGACAATTCTGTCAGAATTCAGGGTCTTTCTCATCTCACTCCCATTACCATCAAGGCATCATCGTGGGGTCAGCCCACTCAGAGTCCTTAGTAATAACACGATATCAGGTTATCCCAACTGTAGATTTGCTCATAAAAGTAGCCTGTTCTTTTCATTTATGCCTTTGTGGATATTATCCAACCACCCACCCAGTTGCTTGCCGATAGTCTCACTTTGCTGAATAAAGGTATAGTGCTTCTGTTCTGTAATCAGTTTGATTTGATTGGCATAACGGATATATGTGGATATGCTTTTCATCTTTATATCTATTGTTTTCAGCAGTTCATTGTCTTTGATCACTTCGTAGGTGCGGATGACATCTGTAATGTCATAAAGCGTGTTTTCAATCCTGATTGACAGAGTATAACGGAAATTACGGAGTATCTTTCCCAGTATGGGTAAAAGCCAGACTGTTAGTTTATTGATGTCATTGAATAGTTTGAATTCCGTCATATTATTTCCGACCTCCGGCAATGCCTGAGGTAAATTTCAAACCTCAATTCTCAAATTTCCAATTTCCAATTAATTAGCCCGACAAACACGCAAGCCGCCGAGGATGTCGTACCTGTCGCCGCGAGTGCTTCTGAAACGGAAAGCAACCCGGCAGCCGCGGTCGCTGCTGTTCCAAGACCCGCCCCGCAAGGCTCGGTATTCTCCGCTGCCGGCACCCCTCGGATTGCTGCCCGGACTGCTGTTGTAATAACTGTCATTATACCAGTCCCAGCACCATTCCCATACATTGCCACTCAGATCATAAATCCCCAGTTCATTTGACTGCTTCTGTCCCACTGAATGAGTTTGGCTCCCTGAATTGTCGCTATACCATGCCACACTGCTCAGGTCATTGCTGCCGGAGTATTTACAACCATTGCCGCTATTACCTCCCTTGGCAGCATACTCCCATTCTGCCTCTGTAGGCAGCCGGTAGCCATTAGCGCTCCCATCGCAGATCGTATTTGCTCCATTGATGCTGTAACAAGGCGTCAAACCTTCTCTTTCGCTCAGTTTGTTGCAGAACTCTATCGCATCATACCAGTTCACCCCCTCAACAGGTTTGTTGTCACCTTTGAAGTTAGAGGGGTTACTACCCATCACTGTCTGCCACTGGGACTGGGTAACCTCATACTTTCCTATGTAAAAAGAACTGAGCGATACCGTGTGGGTGGGCTTCTCATCGCTTTCTCCATCCCCGAATGTATCACCCATAGTAAAATTGCCCCCAGCTACATAAATCATTTCCACCAAACCAGACTGTCTTTTCTCTTGGGGTGCAGCAGTTGCCTGTGATGACACGACAGAATTTGCGACATCTTGTGAAACATTAGTTCTATGTTTGTTACCATTGGCTTCAATTACCCAAATGATGATAACCAAGAACATGATTGTCAAAGTTATGAACAAACCCTTTCGTTTTCCTGATGTCTTAGGTGAAGTCTTATCGTAAATAGGATTGGACTTCAGTTCAGGTTGATACTTAGTTTGAGCCGCTCCATGTTTGATAAACACCGTCTCCTGAGTAGACTTAGTTGGTTGGAGTGGGGGAATGAATTTAGTCTGAGTAGAATCGGTGTTCTTCTCTAATTGTCTGGGAGTGATAATCTGAACTATCTGCTTTTGCTGCAGAGCACTTATGGCTTCCTGATCCAACTGGAAACGCTGCTCGGTACTCTTGACCAAGAGCTTGCTAATGATGCTGATTAGTGACTCTGAATTGTCTGATTGCAGCAATTTCAAATCGGGTTCTTCATTTACAACTTTGTGTATTACACCAAAGCCGGTCTCTGCTCTGAAAGGCACATTACAGGTTGCCATCTCGTACATTACTACTCCAATAGAGTAGAGGTCGCTACGGAGGTCAGTATCTTTGCCCATTGCCTGTTCGGGACTCATATATTCAGGTGTGCCGATAGTTGTGCCTGTCTTGGTCAGCTTTGTGCCTTCCGTGCTTCTCGCTATGCCAAAGTCCATTAAGATTGGGTGTTGGTGTTCATTGAACATAATATTGCTGCTCTTGATGTCCCTATGTACAATTCCTTTGGCATGAGCATAGGATAAGCCTTCCAATATAGGTATGATAATCTTCTTTATCTGGTCTTCGGAAAGTTTACCATGCTTATGGATAAACTCACTAAGGGTTCCACCTGACAGATATTCCAAAGTGATATAGGGATAACCTCCCAGTTCACCCACATCGTAGGTAGTCACAATATTGGGGTGGGATAGCATTGCAGAACTTTGCGCTTCTCTTCTCAACCTGGCAACAAAGTCTTTGTCATGCGTAAATTCCTTGGGCACTACTTTCAAAGCCACTATCCTGTCCAATGCTATCTGCCTGGCTTTATAGACAGTGGACATCCCACCTCTGCCAAGTTCCCCCAGTATCTCATACTGACTGGTAAAGGCATCTATAATAGTAGTACCACCTGAAGGTAATTCACCCAGCATACTACCACAATGCTTACACTTGACGGCAACTTGAAGAATTTCCTCGCCGCATAGGGGACAGTTCTTTGTCTCTTTATCCATACATACCTCTATTCAGACTCACCTTTGGATAATACCTCTGTTTTAAAGGAAGAGGTGCTATTGCTGGGTCCTTTAATTATTGCCAGAATTGATAATATATCACCATTATCTATATCCTGAAAAGTACACTTGATTTTAACTTCATCCTGACTAAGCCAAGTGATTTCAACTTTCCCATATTCTTTATTCGATACCGCCCTCGTTTGTGAGATGACTTGAAAACCGCTATTGTTATTAGTATCTGATATACCCGAGCCAAAACTACCTCTGGATACATAAACTCTTAAAATTGAGCTTGCCATTTGTGAAAGTTGGGTTTTTACTTCAGATTTACTTGATTGTTTATAGTCCATATTTCTCTGTATTGTCTTACGTTTTGCTTGTTTAATGATAGGTTGGTGTTCTGTAAGAGTCGATGGAGTAGGATTATTTTGAATTTCCATTACAGTATCAATTGGAGCATCGCTTAAAGCAGGTTCTCTATTATTTGATTGTTTGGCTATAACATAAATGCCCACTATTAGTAATATAATGGCTACAAAGATAAGCAAGGTTTTATTGTTTTTAGGGGCACTCTCAGATAGAGTATTGTCGTTGGAAGTTTTAGGGATTGATGGACCTTTTACATCTTTTATAGAATAGATTTGGGTAAGTGACTCCTTCCCTTTATCTCCATTAACATTCTTGACTTCATTGTTTGGGATTTCTGAACTTGATGAAAGAGGTTTATGAATATTGTAAGAGGCACCTGGTTTCGCTAATAGAAGTGATTCTATAAATTCTGAACATGAATTAAACCGTTGATCAGGTTCTTTTGCAAGAGCTTTGTTAACGGAAGCAGCAAAGGAATCAGAGAATTCTGAATTATTATTCCTGATATCAGAATGTTCTTCATTCACGACCTTGTGAATTAGTCCAATTAGGGTGTCGGCTCTGAAAGGAACATTCCCCGTTGCCATCTCATAGATTACAACTCCCATTGAGTAGATATCGCTTCTTACATCCGCAGCTTTACCCATTGCTTGTTCAGGGCTCATATACTCAGGAGTACAAATAATCGTACCAGTTTTAGTTAGTTTTGTTCCATCCACAGTTCGAGCAATACCAAAGTCCATTAGCGATGGACTAAAATCTTCATCGAATACAATGTTGCTGCTCTTGACATCTCTATGCATAATACCCAATGAATGAGCATAAGATAAGCCTTCCAGAACAGGAACAATAATCTTCTTTATCTTGTCTTCAGACAAACTACCATTCTTAAGGATATATTCACTGAGTGTACCACCTGATAAGTACCTCATAGCGATATAGGGGTAACCACTACATATTCCTTCTTCATAAACCTGTATCAAGTTCGGATGTTGTAATGATAGTGAAATTTGAGCTTCGCGTCTGAATCTATTCAGAAAATCCAAATCATGTGTAAAGTGAGGGGGGACTACTTTTAAAGCAACTACGTTTCCTGTAACAACATGAGTAGCCAGATAGACTGTTGCCAATCCGCCTCTGCCTATCTCTGATTTTATTGAGTAAATGCTCTTAAAAGAATCTTCCAATGATTTTGGAAAAGCATTCACATCCAATGGAGTATGGCAGTGTGGACATAGAGTTTCACCATCATCAATATCTTCAGCACAATATGGGCAAGTAATCATGATGTCACTTCTTCACCTTATAGTTTTACCATTTGCCACCATTATAAATGAGTATAAAAAAACCTACAGCACTTGCATAGCCAATCCCATATAGAATTGATTTAGGGTTAAAAACCTGCTCATAATATGTCTCAGAATTGTACCCGGTTGCATCTTGCAATTCTGTCTTATATGTAATAACATCTTCAGTATAGTAAATCGGTCGAATGTCATCATTCATTAGCTGCACTGCGTCAGTATAAGGGTCAGAACTAATACTTGTTTTAAACTGACCATCGTAAATAGTAGAATTACTTTTCGAATCCGAAATTTTCATTCGCAATGATTGGTCAAAGTTTAGGTTAACATCAACTCTCACTTTGGGATTTTGATTAACGATCTTGAATTTTAAGTTGGCATTGCTTTGAGCCATGAGTGTATTAGTTAGCTTATTGTTGATATTGCTATCAAAATATCCATTAGAATTATAGCACTCAATCGATGTTTTAATGGGTTTAGAATAGTTTTGGAATAAAGAACTATTCAAAGGTTCATATTTAACCTTCTGAGTAACAGTAGTTACCGGAACTTGAACTTCTTTTTTATACGTATAAGGCACATTTCTTGTCCGGGCAACTGAAGTATAACAACCCGACAACAAAGTAC
>Ga0247841_10004237_pt1 | contig 25015 bp, 27 predicted proteins | sample LaCruzMarch2015__2_FD_192410 | JGI IMG/M metagenome (GOLD analysis project Ga0247841, IMG submission 192410) | Freshwater microbial communities from meromictic Lake La Cruz, Castile-La Mancha, Spain - LaCruzMarch2015_18m | ecosystem: Environmental > Aquatic > Freshwater > Lake | place: Spain... | reverse complement strand
GCGCACGGCACGGCGAATGAGACGACGCACGATATAACCCTGATCAACATTGCTAGGAGCAATATGGTGGTCGTCACCCATGATCATCGTGGCGGTACGAATATGATCAGCGATGATACGCATGGATTTCGTGATATTGATATTCTCAATATACTCATGGCCGGAAATATCTTGAATTTTTTGAATCAACGGCCAAAGAGTATCAATTTGAAAAATATCAACAAAACCATTTAAAACTCTAATAGTTCTATCAAGCCCCATACCAGTATCCACATTCTTTTGTTTTAACAACTCAAAAATAGTGTCGTCTTTTTTATCATACTGCAAAAATACATCATTCCAAATTTCCAACCAATTATCACCATCAGTAGAAACATTACTGCCCGACGGCGGATATGATTCTTCACCTTGCCAATAAAACATTTCTGAAGATGGCCCGCAAGGACCAGTTGTTCCTGCTGGACCCCACCAATTATCTTCGCGTTCTAATACACCACCAGGCATAAAAGCAATTTTGTCTGTCGGCATACCAATAGATATCCAGAATTGAGACGCTTCGTCATCTTTCGGAATAGTTGAAAAACGCTCATCTCCACCAAACACTGTTGCTGATAATTTGTGCTTGTCTAAACCTAAATATTGTGGCGAAGTTAAAAACTCCCAACTCCAATCAATTGCTTCTTTTTTAAAATAATCACCCAAAGACCAGTTGCCTAACATTTCGAAAAAAGTTAAGTGACTATTATCTCCAACTTCATCAATGTCACCAGTACGTACGCATTTTTGCACGTTTGCCAGTCGTTTGCCTTCGGGATGTTTTTCACCCATTAAATAAGGTACGAGCGGATGCATGCCAGCGGTAGTAAACAAAACCGTCGGATCATTTTCTGGAATCAAAGAAGCTGAAGGGATAATTTTATGTTCCTTACTGACAAAAAAATCTAAATATTTTTGACGGAGTTCACGAGAGGTAATCATAATTTTTTTCTACGTAAATCCAAAATAATATCACGCGCTGAAACAAGTGCCCAAATGGAATTTAAAACCACAAACGGGTAGCCGTTGATTTTCAAACCATAATAAATCAAAATTGCGCTACCTAAAAAATTCACTACATCATATTTTAAATCTGTGTCTTTCCAGACATGTGTTTGCTCTAAAATAAAAGCCAATAAAATCAAAGCCGCGCCGATAATTCCGATAATGGTTGTAAGCATAATTTTGATTATTTTATAGATAAATTCTACCAAAAACTAGCTAAAATAGCAAGAAAAGCGAGTTGTGGATAAAAAATAGAACGGAAGTATTGACAAAATCGGTATTTTATGCTAATATTACCTCACTTGGATGCGCGGCCAACGGCTTATGGGACAAGGTTTCCAACCTGTACCCACGCCTAAGGCCCAGCAGTCTGTGGTGAAGTACTTTTTTTAAACAGAAGAAGGACGTCAAAAAAACCCTCAGACAAGGTTAGGAGGCCTTCTAAACGCTAAAGGACACAAACTGGTTGGCAGCCAGCGGTTGAGGGGTTCAATTCCCCACGCCCCATCTTTATCCCTATTTTCTTTAATGCCAAAAGAAAATACAAAAGGTGGGCCATCGATGGAACCGGGGTCCTAAAAACAAGTTTCGATCATTTACCAACTTTGATTTATGGAAGTACCGGGGGCGCCGCTTTTGGCAGACACATAGCGCGCCCCCGTTTTTTATTTGCCTTTATTTTATTACTCCTCCACCTAGGCATTCTCTATTTTTATAAAACACTGCAAACTGACCGGGAGTAACTGCGCGTTGAGGAACGTCGAAAAATATTGAATATTGAATATTAAAATATTTAATTGTCGCTTTCTGTAATTCCTGACGATGGCGTAAACGCACTAAACATTTTAATGGTAATTTGGGCGACTTACCGGAAATCCAATTTACATCTGAAACAATAATTTCTTTTTTAAACAAACCAACATCATTCACCTCTCCAACAATGAGTTCGTTCTTTTTAAAATTTTTATCAACGACGTAAAACGGTTGGGTCTTATCGGGGAGATTCTTCGCCCGCCCACTTGCGGGCTCGGAATGACAGTGCTGGTTGGCTCCTACTCGTTCGCCGATGGTATAAAACGGCAAACCAGTATGTTCGCCTAATACTTCTCTCTTAGTAGAAACTATCTTCCCCGGCTTAGTTTTAATTTTTTTCTGCAAAAATTCTTTCATTGGTACTTCGCCCACAAAACAAATACCCATGCTCTCTTCTTTTTGGGCAGTGGGCAAATCCAACTTCTTGGCTAACGCCCGCACTTGCGGTTTGGTATATTGGCCAATCGGAAATATTACATATTTTAATTGTGTCTGTGATAATTGGTTTAAAAAATAGGTTTGATCTTTATTTTTGTCCTTTGACATTTGTAAAGAAAAATTATTAGCCGATATTTTTTTGATGCGCGCATAATGGCCGGTGACTAATAAATCAAAACCCAAAGCTCGCGCTTTTTTAAGCCACGCGCCAAATTTTACAAATTTATTACATAACACATCAGGATTTGGAGTACGACCAGCACGATATTCACGATACATATAATCCAACACATCCCGTTGATATTCCTTTTTAAAATCCCAACGTAACAACGGAATACCCAATTTAGCACATACACGCAGAGCATCTTGATAATCAGGGCGCCAACAGGACTTCGCTAAAGCTTCGTCCTGCGAAGCATGCTCATCATAATTCACCGCAAACATTCCGGTCACATCAAAACCAGCCTTTACCAATAAGGCCGCAGCCACTGAGCTATCAACTCCTCCGCTCATGGCTACTAAAATTTTGATTTTATTATTGGGCATAACGCGGGAATTATATCAGATTTTATTAATTTTTCAAGAACTTACCAATAACTGACCAAAACTGTTTGCGAGATACAAATATTCCATCGCTTTTTTAAAAAATTATGGTAAACTAAAACACCCCGCCCGAAGGCGAGGTGTTTTTGAATTCGTTAGAATTACGCTCTGCGATGATTGCGGATGCAATCTTTGCAGTAGACTGGCTTATCACCAGATGGTTGAAACGGCAACTCAGTGATCGCAACGCCACAATCGGCGCAGGTCAAGTTGACCGGAAACATCTGACGAGGAGCGCGAGGACCGGAACTAAATCCGCCACGGCCACCAGCACCACCACCACGAGAATCGCGGAAAGCGCGATTGCAATCAGAACAGTAAACTGGTCTGTCGCCGGATGGTTGAAAAGGCAATTGTGAAATGTGGGCTCCGCATTTTGCGCAGGAGAGATCCACATCGTACATTTGTCTGTCATTTCCAAAAGACATAATATTTTCCTAATTTGTTCCCAAAATGTTATTTGAGATATTTATTTAACGACCTACCCCCGAAGGGGCTTTGGGAACCATGTTACGTCTTTCGAACGATATTTGGATAACCCAATTTATTGATAATAGTATAGCACAAAAACTGCTTTTTGTCAAGTGCTTGACAAAAACACAATTTATGGTAGATTATTAAGTCGTTTAAACAGTTCTTTCACAAGCTAAACAATATAGAAAGGTGGCAACAGATGTCTGATTCAAAAGAACCGAAAAATATGGAGTTAAAAAAACCGAATGAGATCTCGCATCTCTTGATAGCGATGCTGATCGCTATTGGCCTCTGGGCGTGGTTTAATTGGGGTGGAGACGTTGTCAGCTATCTCAAAGATGTGACACAGCGAGCCGAGATGACAAATAGTTGGCACGCTAAAACCATTGATTAAAGAAAGAGGTAAATCAATGAGCAACCGAACTAGGCGAAAACATAGGAAGGCGCTGATATTACGCAGACAGGCGATGCGACGGCAAACAGAGCTGGACGATCGCGAGAAAAAAGAAAAACGGGAACAGCGTTTCTCTAGTGTGATCTCCGGCACTATTATACTGGGCATGTTCGTGGCAATGGTAGCTTTATATATCTACATGGTCTTAACCAAAGGGCCAAGATAAAGAAAGGTGGGTGTGTGATGAAGATTGGGAAAAACCAAATGGGGTTAACTCTGATCGAAGTTATGATCATTGTAATACTCGTGGCCATAGCCGGTTTATGTGTGATAAATGACCCGACAATAATGAAGAGTCTTGTCGGGCAGAACAATGACGCGGGTACAACCGTAATTGCCATCACACCGACGACCACCAACATCCCAACTCTTGAGCAAAACTGCGCAGAAATTCCAGTTACGATTGAGCGACGCAGAGCACAGGTACTAGAACTGCGCACCAAACAAGAGGGTTTGGAAAAACTGTTGTATGACACTTTTGCCCAAAAGATGAAAAATGCAGACAAAAGAAAACTTGCAAATGGCCTTGTCGGATTGATCAAGATCGATGCGGAAAGTTTATTGGGGCGATTAATTCCAATATTGGATTGCTACACACCATAGAACAATCCTGCGCCAAACTGAAAACATCACCAGGAGGCGGTGATCAGTAAGTAGTGGTACGAAAAATACAGCGCGCCGTTAGAGAACGGCGCGCATTTTTTTACCTTACCTTAATCCTCTCCTTCTTAAGGAGAGGAAAAAATTAATCTAATTTTTTAATCAATCCGGGCGGAAGTATGGTTTGACCATCAGTATCTTTCACCCTGTTAAATTGCGCCGTAGGCGCACCCGCCCCAGGGTGGGATTTAACAGGGTAAACTTTTTCTTCCGATACTGGTTTAGCCAAAGGATTGGTATGCATCGCTGCAGCCAAACTAATCCCCTTTTGGGCTGTATCAACAATCACGATCGGCTCACTTTTTGCTGGAGTAGTTATTGGTACATTCTGTATTGGCTTTGGTGCACTAAACACTGATTTTGGCGCCAGATTGGAAAAATTTTTATTTGGTTGCGGTTTGGGCTGATTTGTATTAAACTTTTTTTGTGGTGCCGAAGCCGGCCGAAATTCATCTCGACGTTTGGCTCCTCCCACGCCTCCACCACTTCCGCTAAATTTTTTATCCGAAAATTTAGGAACAAACTTTAGCGCCGGCTTGGGGCCATAACCTGAAGATTTTTGAGTGGTGTCTACATCCATCCGTTCATTTTCTATTTCCTCACCGTCATCACCAATCGTCATTCCACTCCAACGAGCAATTTTATCTTCGATCTTCTCCCGTGGAATAGCATAACGCTCACGCGACACTCGAATTACTTTTTCACGACTATCAGTGGCGGCCGCGATTGGTGGCAAAGTCATGGCGGAAAATGGCTGGGAAGCAATACCATCTATCATTAATTTTAAAAATATTTGAAATTTTGCCAAATTGACCACATCGGTTTCCGTAAATACTGGTTCAAATTCTTTAGCTAAAATTTCTGCGTCAGTGGAGCCCACCCGAAAAGCCATAATCGTACCAACGTTACCAATGACCGCAGCCAATACTTCTTCATCTAACTGTTCCATATACTGATGTGCCATTATAAGGGCCAGACGATATTTGCGCGCTTCCGACAAAATACCAGCAAAACTTTCCGTAGCAAAATTTTGAAATTCATCTACATATAAAAAGAAATCTTTACGCTTATCTTCCGGGGTATCCACGCGCTCCATGGCAGACAATTGCAATTTAGTCACAAGCATACCACCCAACAAACGCGAGTTATCCTCACCAATGCGTCCCTTTGATAAATTCATGATAAAGATTTTATTGTTGTCCATGATTTCGCGCACATCGATACTGGATTTTACCTGCGAAACAATATTGCGAATAACCGAAGCAGACAAAAATTGACCAATTTTATTTTGAATTGGAGCAACAGCCTCCTGTTTATAACGGTCATTATAACCAGCGAACTCATTCATCCAAAACGCTTTAACCACTGGATCTTTTAAATTACCGACTACCCGATTGCGAAATTCTTCATCAGCCAACAAACGATTAATACCGAGTAGAGTAGAATTCGGAAAATCTAGAAGCGCTAAAATAGTATTGTTCAAAATATATTCCATGCGCGCACTCCATACATCCGGCCAGATTTTTTTAAACACACCCATGAGCCCGGACGCGACCAAATGCTTTTGCTCGGGACGAATTGTTTCTAAAATATTAAAGCCAATCGGAAAATCCAAATCACCGGGATTAAAATACACCACATCATTAATACGGTGCGCTGGAATGTAATTCAAAAGTTTTTCCGCAGTGTCACCGTGTGGATCAATATATCCAACACCATAACCAGCATAGATATCGTTTAAAATCATGTTTTCCAAAACTGTGGTTTTACCCATGCCAGTTTTTCCAATCACATACATGTGACGGCGGCGGTCATCTAGTTTTATTCCAAATTTAATATTTTTATTACGAAAATTGGTAACACCAAAATAATTGACTTCGGAATTGCCAAGTAGTGGATCTGGTGCGTTAATATTAGGTTGTGCGATAAGCTCGTCAGCCATAAATATATTATAGCACAAAACCGAGCGTAGTGAAACATTAAGGCGTAGAAAATCTTTGCATGACAAATCCCCGCACTAAAGCCCAGGCAGATAAAGTTGGTCCGTCCCAAATTTCTCCACGCCTAATCATTTCCTCAAACTCATCTGGTCGGCGTAAAATTATTTCAATATTCTCAAACTCTTCAGTTTTTGGAGTGCCTCCTTCTTCTAAATCCGTAGCCAAAAAAACATGGATACGATTTTTACCTACTCCGGCATCTGGTTCGAATTCCGACACTTTCATTAAGTCATCAGCTGCAATTCCAGTCTCTTCTTCTAATTCACGCTTAGCTGCTTCACCAGGAACTTCATCTTTACCTACACCGCCTGCTGGAAATTCTAAACTTAATTTTCCACCCAAATAACGATACTGGTTGATAAGCACAAGTCGGCCATCGCGCAAAATCGGTACCACCATCACCGAACCACTAGTCTTGTTATAATAATAATACTCAGCCACAGCGCCATCTTTTTTGGAATAATGATCGCGTTTGTATTCCCAATATGGATTGGTTTCCAAAACTTCGGAATCAATTTTTGTGTAATAATCATCTTTGCCCATATTTGAAATGAGTGAGAGAAATAATTAAATGTATTTAATTATTTCCGAACGAATGAAAATATATCGTAGATATAAAATATACTTAAGATAAAATCTTATTTTTTATTTCTTCCATCTCCCCTTCTCTATATGGTGTGCCGTGCCATAATTTTTTTCCGTCATTTTCCTTGCGCGGCATAATATGAAAATGTACATGCGGGACAATTTGCCCGGCCACTTCGCCATTGTTTACTCCTAAATTAAAAGCACTGGCTCCAACTGCAGTCATTATTTTTCCACTTAATTTTTTTACCGCTGACATTATAGTATTTAATTTTTCTTCTGGTGTATCCGTGATATTAGTAAAATGTTCTTTGGTGATAACTAGAGTGTGTCCTGGATTAACCGGATTGATGTCCAAAAACGCCAACACTTCATTGTCTTCATAAACTTTGGCGCAAGGAATTTCTCCTCTGACTATTTTACAAAAAATACAGTCCATATTTTTATTTAAATTAATTTTCCCACACAACATAACTTCCGAACATTTTACCGCTAGAGTTAGCTGCAAAGGAAAAATTATTAATTTTCATTTCTTTTTTGGGAGCAATAAAATAACAATGATCGGCCTTGGTTAAATCTTTAGACGCACTCCAAATTTCCGAACGAGCATCAGCCAACATGGCATTGTACAAATTAACTCTTTCTAGTTGGGAAAAATCTTGCCCCATTGGAAAACCGCCACCCACAATATTTTTCTGCGACAAGTATTCCAACGCCAATAGCGGATAGGTATCAGCCAAAACACAAGTTGATGTACTTCCATGCTCTTTATTCCAAACAAATTGCATGGCGCGATATTCATCAACACTCAAAACCGGCAAATTCGGACCCAAGCTATATGAACCGGCAATGGCAAACGATGATAAAGCAATAATTACTAGTATTAAAATCTGACGATAAATTAATTTTATTGGCAATAAATGCGAATTAATAATTTTATACACTAGCATAAAGACGCAAAGAAGCGCCAACAACGCAAATAAAGCATCCAAACGACGGGTCAAAAGTGTCGGACCGGTAAAAAGGTATCTGTCAACCTTGTAGCCGATAAAAACTGCGAGTGATAAAAATCCAAACAAACGCCAGCGTCTATCGGAATTTGCTAAAATAAAAATTAAACCAAAAAAAACAAAAGACCAAAAAATTATTGCTACTGGCACTACCCACCATAATTGCGCAGTAAATAAATTTGACACAAAGACTGATTTTGATGTTTGGTTAAACAAAATATTACCAATGGTAATAGCACGATCAGTCGGACCAGTGGCCAAAAAATATCCGGCTAGTGTGCCTAGTGCTTGTTTGACAGAACTAATAAAATTAAAATGAGCTGGTATTGCGATGTATTTGGCAAAAAATTCCACCACTGGAAAAAATAAAGCGGACAAAATTCCCAACAATGCCAAAAATGGAATGCGCCAGCGGGCGGAAAAATTGAAACCCAAAATTTCAAACAACATCCAAGCTAATATAAACAGTAATAAATACAAACCATAACCAAAAACGGAAAACACACTAAATATTCCTAAAACAATAATCTGTTCAAAATGCGAACAGTCCGCGCGCGCGAGTATTAGTAATAATCCCAAAATAAAAAACAACAAACTTAAATTTGAGGGCAAAGTGTATGACCCGCTTACCTGCAACGCAAATGGTAACGCCGTAAGAAATACAAAAAATAAAACAAGCCGTTTGTTGGAAAATAATCGCAAACCAATATTATACGCTAAAATCGGAAAAGCAATTCCCCACAAAATCGGCACCAGCCAAATCATTAGTTTAATTAGATCAGAGTGTAACCATGTTGAAAACCAAACTCCCAATGCCCAAAATTGAGAATAAAATAAATTTCCCGGAGCTGAAGTCAGAAAAAATGGTGTTGTACTTGGAGTAACGACGGGTGTTATATCTACATTAAGACCGGAAACAATCCGCGATTCAGATGCCAAATGTCGCCAACCATCGGCACCGTAAAAAAGTTGGTGTGACAAAGGCAGATAGGCGTGTAAACAAACAGAGTAAATTATGAGCAAGAGCAAAACCGAACGCGCGTGCAAACGTGAAAAAATTGTTAGACCTAACAAAAAAGTAGTAAACGCAAATAAATAAATATATTCCGGACGAATAGTTTGCCAAGGTGATAGTAGCCCTGCTCCAGTACGAGAATCTAAAAGAAGGTCAATCAAATTTATGATTGCAACTAAAAATATAATCACCACCCAGCTTATATTTGGAATTTGTTCAACGGCCGGTTTTTCCGGAGCTTCGATGCGTTCTTCATCTTTTGACTCCCCTGCCCAATTACCAAGAATAATCCATAAAATCGCATTAAGCCACAAAACCGTAACAAAAATGACAGAATTAAAATGATGAAAAAAAATCACCGCACCACCTAAAGAGCCGAGAGTGAATATTAAAAACAACGCGCCAATAATGCGCGTGGTAAACTTATCAAACAAGTGAAACAATTTTACCAAGACAGTACGAGCAAAACCAGACAAGACCCACAAATATAAAACAAACGAAAACCACCCTAAAATTGCGCTGTGTGCATGGGTCGTATTTAAACCAATTAGTAACACCAAAACTGTAGCCCAAAAAATATTTCTGAGGTTTTTTCGCCACATATACATATAGCTTATCACAAAATAGAGAAATCGCAATATTGGTGAAAAATACCTTAAAATTTTATACACACTTTCTCCACACAAGACGGCTTGCGAACAAAAGCTAACTAGGTTATTATAATTGAGCTATGCCCGACATCCACGATATCGACAAAATTCCACCACAAAATATCGAAGCCGAAACATCGCTTTTGGGCTCAGTTTTGTTAGACAAAGATGCTATGTTGCGCATCGCTGATATTGTCAGTCCTGAAGATTTTTACAAAGATGCACACCGTCGAATTTTTGAAACAATTGTTGAATTGTACGCTAAGAATGAACCCATTGATTTATTGACTCTAAGCAACCGCCTAGAAGAAAAAGGAATTTTAGAAACCGTAGGTGGACGTTCTTATATAGCCGGACTCACTAATACTGTTCCTACAGCCTCCAATGCTGTACACTATGCAGAAATTATTCATCGCAAAGCAACCCGTCGCCGTTTGCTAGCAGCCTCCCAAGAAATCAGCCGTTTGAGTTTTGAAGAAGACGATGGTGATGTTGAATCAACTTTAGACCAGGCACAAAAATATATTTTTGGAGTGTCACAAGTTTACATGAAACAGGCTTTCGCGCCTATTCGTGGGGTTTTGGCTGACGCGTTCGATCGCATTGATGAACTACATCGTAATAAAGGAAAACTACGCGGAGTGCCAACCGGTTTTACTGATTTGGATAACTTGCTAGCTGGTTTACAAAAATCCGATTTGGTAATTTTGGCCGCGCGACCTAGTGTTGGTAAAACTTCTTTGGCTCTGGATATTGTTAGACATGTTGGGACAAAACAAAAAGTACCAGTGGGTATGTTTTCTCTGGAAATGAGCAAGGAACAGTTAGTCGACCGCATGCTTTGTTCTGAAGCTGGAATTGATTTGTGGCGTATGCGCACCGGCCGTTTGTCTGATAGATCAGATTCTGATGATTTTCCACGCATTGGGCATGCCATGGGTGTACTTTCAGAGGCACCAATTTTTATCGACGACACACCTAATTGTAATATCATGCAAATTCGCACTAAAGCGCGACGTTTGCAGTCAGAACATGGTTTAGGTTTAATTGTAATTGACTATTTACAGCTCATGGAATCACGCAGTAAAGGTGGGCAAGAAAATCGCGTGCAAGAAGTTGCAGAAATTACTCGTGGTTTAAAAGGTATTGCGCGTGAATTAAATGTGCCAGTGTTGGCCTTGTCGCAGCTATCGCGCGTTGTGGAACAAAGCAAACCAGCTATTCCAAAATTATCGCACTTGCGTGAGTCTGGATCTATCGAACAAGACGCAGATGTGGTATTATTTATCTATCGCAAATCCGCAGATAGAAATTATCGATTAGAAGACATTCCACCAGACGAACGCCATATCGCGGAAATCCATATTGCCAAACACCGCAATGGTCCGACTGGTATGGTTAAAATGATATTCAATGAACCAACCACTTCTTTTAGAAGCATAGATAAACAATTTGTTGGAGCGCCACAAAGACAGGCTCCGCCAGCATTAAAACCAAAATCCGCATTTACAACTCCCCCACTGCCGTCTACACCAGCCAAAACAGAACCAACTTATTAAAATTCAATATGGATCGTGAAAGAGCTACACAACAATTTCAACCAATCGAAACGACCGATCCTCATGAATATGATATAAAATTTATTGACCAACTAAAAGGGTTAATGTTTTTTTACGCTGAAAAACAATCAGAAAAACATCCTGATCTTGATTTTGCCCATATTCTCCACAGCACCACTCCTCTTTACAATGAACTACAGGATCGCTATAACGTAGCCAACCAAGATGATTTAGATAGTAACTTTGAAAAATATCTCAATGAATTGGCTGTGTCAATAAATGAAGCTTATAAAAATCGTAAAAATGGTTGGGAAGAGGAAGTGTTAAAAATTATTAAAAGTGAGGAGGAAAAATTTCCATACCCCCCTTCTAATACAACCGAACAAAAACGCGACCACGAAGAAAAATGTGGAATTTTAAAATATAATACCAGGACTGGAGTGTGGTGGTTCAAAGAAGCTGGTTATGATAATAAAGACGATTTTATTGATGTCCATTTTGAATCACTGGTTTTAAAAGGCAAAGAAAAAATCGACCCCAACGAAATTTTAGAATCGTTCAAAAAATTGGCGGGGACTATTGTTGATAAATATCCTCAAACTAGAGCAATTACCGGCACCTCCTGGCTTTTATCCCATCCTCTGGTTGAAAAATTAGGTGGTTTTGGTTTCCATATATTAAAAAATGATCTACCTCAAAACGGTCTGTACACCTGGCTGCAATTTATGGATAGAAATGGAAAAATCAGCCAAAAAAGAGTGAATCAATTATTGGAAACCGGAGAAATTCCTGTTCAAGCTAAAACTGCTTACATACCAGTTGAAGAATTTCTACAAACCTACCTACCACAAGAACGACGCGGAGAAATAACATTGAAAGAAGTGGATCAGGAATGGAAAAATACAACTGAACAACTTACTAAAGAAGACCATAAGTTGAGGGACGATTGGAAAGATGGTAAAATAACCAACTTGAAAAAATTTTTATCTGAGCTGCCGACAATTCAAAAAATTTTTGAAAAGGCGGGTATTTGGAATGATTTCGTAAATATATTAACCGCAGCCTATGAAGCAAAACTAAAATGGGAGGAAATTAGAAATAATTACCACGAACAATTGGCTTCTATGCCTAAAAAAATCGAAGATATTTTGGAGAGCGATAAATATTTAATTAAAAAAATTATAATTAATTAATTTTAAACTTTATTTATGTCAATGTTTTCAAAGCTCAAACAGTTTAAAGATTTACGCGACCAGGGGAAAAAATTACAGGGCGCTTTGTCCGGCGAATCCGCGACCGTACGTAGTGCCGGCGATAAGGTTATTTTAACTATGAATGGTAATTTGGAAATTACCGCACTAGCCATTGATAATGAACTATTAAACCCCAGTCAAAAAGAAAAATTACAAAACGCAATTAAAGATGCACATGGCGACGCGCTCAAAAAAATGCAGCGCGTAATGGCGACTAAAATGCAGGAAATGGGCGGACTGGAAGGAATGAATATTCCGGGGATGAAAAAACCATAGAATTATCTGCTTGGTAGTATTTTTCGCCACGAGTGAATCTTTCGGAAAATTTGTGATAAAATTTTCGCTTTTTGACCAAAAACGCTTCGCTTGGTTGGTCAAAACCCCGCCAAGGCGGGGCACTCAAATTTGTCTACAAATTTTTACCTCAAGATTCAAGTGTCTCAAAATACTACCAAACAGATTAAATACTTTATGTATTCTAAATCTATCGAAAACTTAATTGCCGCGTTTAAAAAACTGCCATCAGTGGGTGAACGTACAGCTGAACGGTATGTTTTTCGTTTACTAAAAAGCGGACGGGGCGAAGTAAATGAATTGCGCGTGGCGTTAGATACTTTGTTAAAAAATACACGCAGTTGCGCAGTGTGTTGGAATTTTACCGACACTACTCCCTGTCCAATTTGCGCTAATACTAAACGCGACCACAGTATTGTTTGTGTGGTAGCTGATCCGCAAGACATTCCGGCTTTGGAAAAAACTAACGCGTTTAGCGGAGTCTATCATGTACTGCGTGGTATGCTTGATGCCCACGATGAAGATAGTTTAGGGGCAACTAAAATTAAAGAACTGGCCCGACGCGTAAAAAATGATAAAAATATTAAAGAAATAATTTTGGCACTCAATCCGGATTTACCCGGCGAAACTACGGCCATGTATCTAGAAAAAATATTAAAAAAAATAAACCCCAAAATAAAAGTAACTCGCCTAGCGCGCGGACTACCAATGGGATCAGATTTGCAATATGCGGATGAGGTTACTTTGGAGAGTGCGCTAAAAAATAGAAAGTAAAACCCGCCTTCAGGCGGGTTTTTAAATTTTGTTTTATTTAATCTTAACTTCTGTAAATCTTTGTCTTTGTCCGTGTACTTTATGATAGCGCACCTTGCGTTTAAATTTCTCTACGCGCACTGTACGATATTTACCTTGTTTGGAACAAGCAGCTTCAATGGTTACACCCTCTAAATATGGGGTGCCAACTTTTACATTACCACCGTCATCATCGGCTGTGAGTAAAACCTTATCAAAAATAACTTTTTCGCCTTCTTTGACTAAAAGTTTTTCAATCTTTAAAACTTCACCGTCTTTAATTAAGTATTGCTTGCCACCAGTGGCGATTACTGCGATCATAGTATTGTTAATTTATTGGAATTTAATAGTGAGAAAAGTATAACAAAATTGAGAGAACATGTCAAGAGTGGGGTTAATTTATTTAAACTCAATAACATCTCCTATCTTCAACCCATGAGATAAAGCATAGCCACTGGGCAATTCTAGTACTAAATTTGACGCTTTGGTGGTGAAGTAGCGCGTCAAAGCCGTTTCATCCACCCCGGCCTCTGGAGCCGCTTGTGGGGCAATTTCTACCACTTGGGCTTGGCAAGGTGGACGTAGCCCAAAAAACAACTGCCTAAAAAACGAACCGACAAAACAACGATTATTTTCGGCGGATTTCAACCAAACAATATCTAATGCAAATTTCATATCTCGCATTACCATAGTATATATTCCGGAATCACCAAAAACAAAAACCATACCGCCGTATTCTCCCATATTATCTACCCCGCTCAAACCTTTTAATTTATGTTTATTAGTGTCAGCAACTAAAACATTAAATTTTGCATCACTTAATTTTACAGTCACGTGTGGCCAATAATATCCAAAAAACTTGGCAACGACTGTTAAAACAACCAATAGTACCAGTACGACTAAATGCCATTTTTTAAATTCAACTTTTTTTGCCATAAATTTTAAATTTATTTACTGTGCGCTCTATGATTATAACCAAAATCAAAAGCAAAAACAATACAATGACTTTTCCTTGACTTTGTAAAAATAAAGTGGCCAGACCGAACAGGATGGCGACCGCATACAAAAATATCACGGTCATACGTTCGCTCATTCCAGCGTCAACCAGACGAAAATGCAGGTGCTCACGATCACCCTGACTCAATTTTTGTCCTCGCCTCACACGCGCGACAATAACCCAAAGCAAATCTAAAATCGGCACAGCCATTACTAGAAGTGCTGTAGCGAATTTCCCGCCGGAAATTACCGACATCACACCCAACATGTATCCTAAAAATAAACTACCGCTTTCCCCCAAAAAAATCCGAGCTGGATTAAAATTAAAAAATAAAAACCCCAAACAAGCGCCGGCAAAAATCAAAGCAAACAAAGCTACATCTGGTTGGTGCCAACGCGCGCCGGAAGCGATAAAAAAAATCATAATAGCGGCGATGGTGGAAACGCCAGTCGCCAAACCATCCAGTCCGTCCAAAACTTTAGTGGTATATGTCATGCCCATTATCCAAACAAACACCAGCAAATTAGCTAAAATTGGCCAGTTATAAACGCGAATTAAATCAATGTACCAAATTCCGCCAAATGGATTGGTAATTTTTTCAATCCCCACTCCTCCGGAAATTGCAATAATCACTGCCACTGCGCTTAATCCAAAACGAATTTTGGCTGGCAAAGGACGGATATCGTCGACAATGCCTACAATCAATAAAACCACACTTCCTAAAAACACACTAATCAATTTATCCACTGGTAAATTTTTTCCAAAACCAGTGGTAAAAATAATATATCCGGCCACCAACCAAAAAGCTGTAAAAATCGCCACTCCGCCCAAAAGTGGAATAGATTTTTTGTGTTTTTTGCGCGGTTCATGTGGAGTGTCGACAATTTTAAAATGATTGGCTAATTTGATTGCCAACCAAGTAAATATTATAGAAAATAAAATCGTAACAACAAAAATCCACATATTATTTTATACTAATCTTCCCACCTTCACCAATCACAACTATATTTTTCCGCTTCAAAGTCCCAGATAAAATAAATTGCGCTAATTGATTCTCAATTTTTTCTTGCACTGCGCGACGCATTGGACGAGCGCCGAATTCCGGATCAAACCCAACATCAGCCAAAAATTCTAACGCCTCACCGGTAACTTCCAACCCAACGCCTTTGACATCTAAATCTTTAGCCAAACTTTTAAGCATTAACGACGCCACTTTTTTAATATCCTCACGGGTCAATGGTTTAAACAAAACAATACCATCAAAACGATTTAAAAATTCCGGACGAAAATATTGGCCGAGCTCACCATGCAACAGACGGTCTTTAATTAAATCGGTTTTCACACCAGCGCGTATTTGCTCGCCCACAAACGCAGTGCCGGCATTGGACGTGGCAATTAAAATCACATTGGTAAAATCTACCACTTTGCCTGTGCTGTCTGTCAATCGGCCATCATCCATTACTTGCAAAAATAAATTTAAAATATCTTTGTCTGCTTTTTCAATTTCATCTAAAAGCAGAAGTGTAAAAGGGTTATGCCGAATTGCTTCAGTTAAAATGCCTGTACCTTTTTCACCAGGAGCGCCTAATAAACGGTAAATACTAGTTTTATCCTGATATTCACTCATGTCCAAACGCACAATTTTATTTTCTCCGCCAAAATAAACTTCGGCAATGGTTTTGGCCAATTCGGTTTTACCTACGCCGGTTGGGCCCAAAAATAAAAAGTTGGCAATCGGACGACTTTGCGAACGAATTTCTGCACGCGAACGCCGCAGAGCGTTGGCTACTAAATCAACCGCCTCATCCTGACCAATCACCCGTTTGTGCAATTCCTGCTCTAAACGTAAAAGCTTAGATGTTTCATCGGTTGAAACAGAAGCGACAGGAATATGTGTTTTTTCAGCCACCACTTTGGCCACGTCTTCTGCCGACACCAAAGCATTGGCGCCTTTAGAATTACGCACTAAGGTCGCGGCTTCGGTGATAATCTCCAAAGCACTCCCAGGCAAAGTTACATCATGTAAAAATCGGTGTGACAATTGTACAGCTTTTTCAATGGCTTCGTAAGCAAAAAATACTTGGTTCTTAAATTCCAACTGCCCGACTTTTGCTTCCAAAACTTGAATAGCTTGATTTTCATCCATTTCCGGTATTTCAACTTTAGTAAATACGCTGGTCAAAGTCGTACCACTCATTGATTGCACAAATTGTTCAGTTGAGGTAGTAGCGATGGTTATAAATTTATTTGATGACAAAGCTTCTACAAACGCACCGGCCACATCCAAGCTGCTTTTCTCTGAGCCAGACGATACACCAATTAATTCATGCACATTATGGACAAATAAGACAATATTGCGTGCCCGCGCGATTTCATTGGCGATACGCATCAAACGCTCCACTGCTCCAGCCGGAGTTGTGCCAGACAATAACGCCGATATTGATAAGCGCACTAAACGTTTGTCTTTAATAATCTTTGGCACATCGTCTTCAACCATTTTTTGAGCAATGCCTTCTACAATATTCTTTTTACCAACACCAGCATCACCAACTAAAATTACATTGGACTGTCCCCCATCAATCACTCGCATTACTTCATCGATTTCTTTTTCACGCGCCACACACGGAACTAAATGTCCAAATTGGGCTAAAATCGTCAAATCATCACTGAAATGATTGAGATACGGAGTAGCCAGTGCTGTCATCGCTTTATCCATACCAGTGGTAGATCGCCGCCCCGCGGCATGGCGAAATTTTTTATACTGACGATACAGACGCTCACGTACGCGCGCCCATTCTACGGCATTAGCCAACTTGTGCTCGTTAATATTAAATTCGTACAAAATATCCTGTACTTCTGGTGTTTGTTGAACTGCGGCCACTACCAAATCAGTGACACCCACATAATCTTGATGCGCTGAGTAGGCCAATTCGTACGCACCAAATAGCGCTTGCCAAAAATCCTGTGCAATCGCAGGGGTAGTCACTGCCGGCTTATTATTTTTTAATAATAATCCTAATTTTGATTGAATAGTTTTGCCTAAAATTCCCAAACGCACAAAAACGTTGCTGATGCGATTAAAATTTAATAAGGCGTAAAATAAATGGCGTGCAGTCACAGCGCCGTCAGAATTTTTTACTGCCAAAAAATATGCTACTCCTAAGGCACGCAAGGCTTCCTCGGTAAATGTTTTAGAAATATCCAATCGAGCACGGCGAGCAATTTTTATAGTAGACAAATCTATCTCTTGCCCTGGATCAACAGCAGCGACAGGATGATTATAGTCAAAGTGTTCAACAGAAGTGTTGGCACCATGCTCGGTAACATATCGATAAAAAACATAAAGAAAACAAACGATGCCGACAAACAACAATATACCATTGCCCTTGGTACTGATGAGAGTTAAAAATTGATTAGAATTAATTTTAATTATTCCAGTCGCAATTTCTTTATTATTATATATCCCCCATCCCAACCAAAACCAAAAATTCAAACCCAAAATAATAACTGTGGCAAAACGCACGCGATTAAAAATTGAATGACCGCGAGTTAAAGCCAGGCGATATCTAGTCAAAGGAAATCCCCAATATAATAATTTTTGTCTTTTTAAAAAACCCACTGCGCGACCGGAACATTTAGGACATTTGCGCCAATCAAAAACTCCTGCGCCTTGGCATGACGGACAAACAGAAATATTTAGTGTGGATTGTTTAGTAAACAACATATTATTTCGTAACGCGTATGGCATGAATTAAGCCAGCAGCAATCAAAATCGGAATAATAAGCCAGATAAAAAATAAAATTAAACAAAACATCGCCCATACCAACAGGGCGAAGCTACGTGCGATAATTTGTACCGAACGCATTAAAAAACTAATCAGTCGGCCTTGCCAATCAAATTGCCCATACATTGGCACAAAAATATTGATAAACCACAGGCCTGGGGCTAGAACGCCATTTCCTTTTTCAAACAAACCAAAACACCAACGCAAAGCTTTCCACGCGCCAGCTGTGTACCACCAAAGTGGAAAATAAATTATATCTAAAATTGCTTCGCCAACCAGGCGCTGCAAAACTAAAATCCACATATATGATTATTATACCATATTTTGAAAGTTGGGGCTATATAGGCATCAATAATTTGCTTGGTGCTTGATATCTGTGGTAAAATTACGTAAGAAACAACATAAATTCATCCGCCATGTTCGGAACAATTTTAATTGCAATCGGAACATTTTTTGAAGAAATTTCCGATTCAATCGGAAAAGTAAAAGTCACCAACCATGAGGAAAGCAAATTTACCATGGCGTTTTTGACTTTGTTTTGGGGAGCAATTCTTTTTGCTCTGATTAGTATTTTTAAACATGATGCATTTATTTTTAAACTGGCCTCTTTACCAACTTTCTTCGTCCGAGTTATTTTTGAATTAATTCAAATGTACACGGCGATCTTGGCAATAGTTGTGGCTGATCGATCAACTTTCAGTTTTGGCAGAACTCTAACCATTCCTCTTCTTTTGATAGTTGATGCTGTATTGGGTTATAAAATTGGTATTCTACCAATAGCGGGCATCGCCATTATTATGATTACCCTGTTGATCTTATTTTCAAAAAAATCAAAAAAACAAAGTGGAATCGGGTGGGTAATTATTTCAGCAATAGGAGCAGTAGGTACTATTTCTTTATTTAAATACGATATTACCCATTATAATTCAATAGTAGCAGAGCAATTAATAATGACTTTAATTTTATTATTATTTTCTATATTTTTCGCATTTGTTAAAGCCAAAGAAAATCCTTTTAAATTTTTAAAAAAGCCAATCTTTTTTTTCCAATCATTATCAACAGGACTAGGAGGAATAATTGTAAGTTTTAGTTATAATTACGGTGCAGCCTCAATTATCACTGCGGCTAAGAGAGGGTGCTCAATATTGTGGGCTCTTTTATCCGGCAAAATCTATTTCAAAGAAAAAAATATTATTTTAAAAATTGCGATTTTTATTTTACTGTTGACTGGGTTAGCGCTGTTGACAATAAATTAATTTTTAGATAAAAAAAGAAGCCACCAGTAGACCTCTTGTGGCACTCACGAGCATAAAACTCGCGTGCGGGAGATTTGTACAAGCCCCTTCGCTCGTCGCTACTTGGGACCCCGCAACTGGTGGCTAACAGAGCCTTGCTCTTCGCGAGCTAGAACAGTCCTTGTCAGTCTAACTGTTCAGGCTAAAAATAGCTTAACAAATCCAGCAAAAAAACGCAACCCGAGGTTGCGTTTTAGTTTAAGTTTAATATTTTATCTCGCCGCTGCTACGCTCTCACCGGTCGCAGCCAAAAAGTTGATTTTTCCAACCGCCACCATATTAGTTTCTTTAACGCGAGTCTGTATGCTCTGAATTGATTGAAAACCAGCGACCTGTGTCTCTAATTTGCGTATATCTTCTTGCAGTAACGCATTTTTCTGTTCTAGAGTGTTTAAATCATAACCACTAATCGCAGTAGAACCTATTTTAAAAATATATCCAGTGGTAAAAATTGCACCTACCAACATTAGGGCCAGGCGCGCACGCGCACCAGTTGCCCAAGTTGGCAAAGAAATAGTACGCAGGGCATAGGCAAAATTTTGATATTGATATTGAAAGCGTCGTTTTAAAGACATAGAACTAATAATTAAATTTTTTCTATTATTCTTAATTTTGCACTACGAGCGCGCGGATTATTTTGCAATTCGTCAGCACTCACTATAATTGGTTTCTTATTAATAATTTTTACTGATTTATTATTTTCTTTTTGAAAAAACTGTTTTGCAATCCTATCTTCTAACGAATGAAATGTGATCACTGCCAATCGTCCGCCAATGTTTAATGATTCAACCGCTTGTGGTAAAACTTTTTTTAAAACTCCCAATTCATCATTGACTGCAATTCGTAACGCTTGAAAAACTTTAGTAGCCGGATGAATTCCTCCAATCCATGGAACTTCTTTATCACTGTGTAATTTCTCTCGATAAACTTGTAAAATAATTTCTGCTAATTGCTTGGTACCACTAATCGGCGCAAATTTTCTTTGGTCTTCAATCGCCCGAGCAATTTCGCCGGCAAATTTTTCTTCTCCGTAGTTTTTAAAAATCTTTTCTAATTCGCTAAAACTTGATTCGTTTATAATATCCGCAGCAGTTTTAGTTTGACTATTAAGCGAATCATAACGCATATCCAATGATTCATCTTTTTCAAAACTAAATCCCCTGCCTCGATCGGAAAACTGCGGTGTGCTCCAGCCTAAATCCATTAAAACCGCGTCAACTGGTGTGAAACTATTTTCCGCTAAAATTTTTCCTAAATTTAAAAAATTATCTCTAACAAAAATTGTTTGCTCATCAAAATTGTAAAGGTACTGTTTGGCGCGCAGTACTGCTTCTGGATCGGCGTCAATTCCCAAAAATTTTCCATTGGCACCAATTATTTCTAAAATCTTTTCACTATGCCCAGCGTCACCTAATGTACAATCAACCACTTTAGACCCGGGTTTTAAATTTAAAAATTCAATCGTTTCGTGTAATAAAACCGGTACATGTCTCATAAAATTAAACTCCTAATTCTGCCATGCGTTCGGCAATTTCATTACTATTTTTTTCTGTTTGACTTTTATAGGTATTCCATTTTGTTTTATCCCAAATTTCTACGCGGCTATATAAGCCGGCCACAACAACATCTTTTTTCAATTCAGCAAACGCGCGTAAATATTCCGGTAAAACCACGCGGCCTTGTTTGTCTACTTCCACATCCATAGCGCCGGCTAACATAAGACGAGCAAAGGCTCGACTATTGGCTTGTGAAATTGGCAAGGCAGCTAATTTGCTAGCAAGTTTTTCCCATTCGGTTTTGGTGTATAGAAATAAACAGTTATCCAAACCACGGGTGACAACTGCGCCTTTTTTTAATTGTAAACGAAATTTGGACGGAATTGCTATTCGTCCTTTATCGTCCAAATTGTGCTGAAATTCACCAATAAACATAGTGTAAATATTGTAAATGGATAGACAAGCATTATATCCATTTTTTACAATTCCCCACTTTTCTCCACCTGATTCCATTTTACACCACTTTTAAACACTCGTCAACACAAGTTATCCACAGTTATCCACAAGTAAAATACCACTAAATTTGGCTAAAAATGAATAAAAAAAGAACCCCAGGTGCATATTGTTTGACCAACATACACCATGGGGTTTATAACAACGAACCTCACACGCGGATGACCGAACGAATACGTTTATGTAGTTCATCCATACGTGAAAGGTCCGGAAGCACGTAAGCTCCTACGTTTTCCATGCGCGCCGAGCCGACGCGCTGATTATTTGAATTGTAAATGTAAAGAACTTTTACCTCTTTCTCTGCCAACCATTTGGTTATTGCCACCATGGTTTGTCTCCGAAATTCGTCCGACGTATCTCCAGATACCTGTTCCCAAAGCTTCGTGTCGCCATTTTTCGGAACAGGAGAATCGTTGTAAAAAACGACCCAATCCGGCCTCGTTGAAGTAAGCAGTAAGTTCAAAAGCGCTCTTATGTCATACACTTTTCGAACCACAATACCTCCAAGACCCACATAAGAGGCTAAGATATCTACCTCTGATGGATCTTGCCCGACAATGTAAATATTCACGACATGCCTCCTTTACTGTATTTCGACTACATATTCGTCACACAGTGGAAAATTGTTTAAGATGTCGTCAATGAACTCGAGGCATGTAAGATGCCAAATTTGGCCTTTACCCAGACGCACGGATATCAAAAGTTTGTCGCCCTTATAAAAGAACACGGACTTCGAGTCCTGCTTTTGTGCCAAAAGGCACTTCTCCGCCACTACCGCACCAGTATTTTGGTTGGTAATGTGGATAATAGCAGTGGTGTCATTCTCATTCTTCAAAGTGATCGACTTCCCCTCTCCGTTTTCAAGAAAGAAGGTCAGTCTCATGCCACAAAAAATCGCTTCCACACTGATCTTGTTTGGTGTGCTGACACCTACGTCAGCCGACCCACCTGGGTCTGTTTTGATTACGATGGTCTTACTGTCCGGCTCTTGCGGGCCGCACCCGACAACAAAAACCACCATGAACACTGCTAAAAAGAACCGTGCCGCTGTTTTCATCTGCCTATCCTCCTTTAAATAATGGTATGGTTACTCTTTAAGCGACTTTCTAAGATACAGCAAAATCGAGACTTTGTCAATAGTAATAAAAAAACGCGGCCACAACGGTCGCGTTTGTCAACAAAACATAGGAGAAACAAATGAATTATTAACAAGTAATATGCCAAAATTCTTCACGGTCAATCAATTCATCAAGTAATAATTCTTTGGCAGTAGCCAAATAATCCTCGTTTGATGGTGGCCTACACTTGGGATTTTTGGCTTGTGTAACAGAAATGAAACAGTACACTTTTTCAATCTGGCCACAATATGTCCGGTTGTATCCCTGTCTCCAGTTACACAAGGTAACGCGCTGATGTTCTGGTAAACTTGCTTCTTCGGTTCTGTCAAAAATCTTGATAAACATTGGCGTGCCCTCCTCCTACCTAGTGGTTTGTTGAAAGGTGCCACTATTTACTATAACACAAAATAGCTTTTCCCCAAAACTATAGCTTCAGTCTGCAATAAAACAATTCAAATTTAATCAAAAATTTTTTTCTATTTCTTTTAATTTGTTTTCCGCCTCATGCTCATCAACCCAATCCAACATGTCTCGTCGACGGTTCTCTATTCTAGCCAACTCGGTTTCATATTGTTGTTGTATTAATCCACCAGTCTCTGATGAAACTTCTGAATGTAAGTTCCAATCAGTAATATATGGTTCCATATTTTTATCTAACATTATGGTTGAACCATCCATATACAAATGCAAAATCCCTTTTTGATAAGCCGCATTAAAAGTTTCTTTAATGCTATCAAAAATTTGATTTATTTGCTTGCGATCCAAATCACCACTAAATCCCTTCAACATCAAATCTTCGCCTTCGATATTTTCCATCAATATCGAACCCTGTCCAACCTTGTCAACAGCACCATAAAATTTAGGCACTCCCTTTATACCTTCTAAAACTTCGAGTGCTTTTCTTTCGTTATATGCCCAATCCACAATAATATCTTGCTCTCCGGTTGGCCCATCGATTACTTGAAATCTTTTGCGGAAATCCGACGACCTAATACTACCTTTTGGCAATAACGCTTCTTTCTTCTTTTTTTCCCCAGGCGACTCGCGCTCGTATCTCTGATTCTTTTTACCGCCGCAATTTACATAAGTTTTTTCTACTACTGTTAGTATTTCCCCTGTTTTAATATTTCTACAAGTCAACGAATAGATAGGTCCCATTACCCCTCCACTTAGCCTTTCCCTTGAACCCAACAATTCCAACTCTTTACTTTGTAAATGCCGTTTTAAATCATTTTCTCCAATTAATCTAGATTCGTCGTTTTCATTTTCTTCATTTTTATTAGGCACCTCTACGCTATCTGGAATAAGCCCTTGGGGATCCCAATCTGGGTTATTGATAACTTTTAATTTTGTTTTACTCATACTATTTTCAATAAATTACAAATCAATTTAAAAAACTAGACTTTAACCGTCAATTCAAAATTAACTACCGTAGCTTTCACACCTAGTTCGTCTTTTAACAATTTTTCTAAAGCCTCGGACGCCGGCGGTTCGCCATGATTTAAATAAACTTTTTTTGGCAATGTATCTCCACCACCGATCCAATCCAATAATTTATTTTGATCGCCGTGAGCGGAAAAAGCGCCAATTGCTTTTACTGTACAGTTCACAGAAACACGCTCGCCCATCACCTCAACATGTTTATCTCCATTAAGAATTCTGCGCCCTAAAGTATTTTGCGCCTGATAACCAATAATTAATAGCGTACTTCTGTCATCGGATAAATAACGCAACGCATGATGCAAAATTCTGCCACCATTCATCATGCCAGCACCAGCCACAATTATTTTTGGCGCAGGGACACCATTAACCTTCCTTGATTCTTCTCTGGTTTCAGTCATGGTCAGTCCTGGGAAATTAAATAAATCATCACCATTGGCCAACCACCGACGCGCTTCATCATCATAATATTCGGTATATTGCCGATAAACCTTGGTAGCGTGGATTGCTAATGGACTATCTAAAAAAATCGGACAAGGTTTCAAACGATGTTCGTGGTCAATTAAATTATTCAAAGTATAAAGTAACTCTTGAGTACGCTCCAAAGAAAACGATGGGATCATTAGAACACCTCCACGTGCGATAGCGGCCGAAATAAAATCTTCCAACATTTTTTCGCGCACATCAATCGGTTCGTGCACCCGATCACCATAAGTACTTTCACAAACAA
>Ga0247841_10004236_pt1 | contig 25015 bp, 21 predicted proteins | sample LaCruzMarch2015__2_FD_192410 | JGI IMG/M metagenome (GOLD analysis project Ga0247841, IMG submission 192410) | Freshwater microbial communities from meromictic Lake La Cruz, Castile-La Mancha, Spain - LaCruzMarch2015_18m | ecosystem: Environmental > Aquatic > Freshwater > Lake | place: Spain... | reverse complement strand
TCTCCTTTCGTTTATTTAATAGAGTCGTTAATCAATCAGCTCTATTATAGGAGAACCCAGCCTTTATTTCTACATAGTTTCAACTAAGTTTAGCATACCCTCATAACCACAGCCTGTTAAGAAAAGGCTATTTTTTACCCCGATTAAGTCAAACTTTTAAAAAATGTATAATTTGAAGATTATATCAATGCTTGTAGCGGTTAGTTTCTTTGTAGATAGCGTATGTTATAGCATAAGTTCATCTGAAGAACGTACACTTAGGCCTCGACTTTTAACAGAGAAGGCATCAATAGGTACCAAAAATAATAGTAATATTAGCTGGGACAGAGGCCGTAGAGAGTTTATTATAAACTTGACACTTGCTATGGCTGCAGTCGCAGGAGGGGTTAGTGCAGGCGTAGGCTATTCTTTTAATAAGAGAATACATCCTTTTCGTTTTGACACATCCAATATCGAAAGGCAGCAGGAAGAATATGATTTTGAAACAAGAAGTCTTATAAATGAGTTGGTGTTGCTTAAGACGAAAAAGATGCCGCATAACAAAATTTTGCAATATTGTGAGAATATAAAAGGCAGATTAGTAGAAAAAGAAGATGAAAATATGAAGGTGTATGATAAGATTGCTTACGATAAAGCAACAGAGGTTATTTTGCCCTACCTGTTAAATTTTTTGACCGATGAAGATGTAAATGGATTAGACTCTGTTTCGGTCAAATGGGGAATTAATTTAGTCAAAGAAGATATAATGAAGTTTTTATTTGAGATGTTGATAATGGATACAACTGTGCCCATAGATATAATGTCTTTGATAGTTGAAACCATAGGCAAGTGCCTTGAATATGAAGATAATTTTAGGGGAGAAGATGTTCTTTTCCAAAAGTATTTCCCGAATATAGATCCTGAGGATGTATTAAATTTTAGCATTAGACAAAGAGCTGAATTTGATCTAGAGCAGATAAGAGCGGATTTTCATTCCAATCCTATACAAAACTTAGCATTACAACAATCATCTGTAAGAAAACCGGCTGAACGTTCTATGGCTACAGATATGGTGTATAGGTTCTTTCTCTTGAACGGGACGCCGCTCTATATTGAAGAATCATTGTCCATGATTAGGAAACGAGAGACAGAAGATGTGCATTATGTAAGTGAAGAAGATAGAGATGTTATTAAAGAATTACAAAGACTGCCTAAAAAGATTAGGAAATATTGTTTAGAAAGTGCTGCAGCACATAATTTACCGCCGCGTTTATTAGTAGGGACTATAATTTTTAATTCTTCCAGGAGAAATTATGGCATTGAAAGCGGTATTAGAATTTTAAGGAAAAGAGGCGGAGTTGATGATAGCACTCAAAAGTTTCTGCATAAAATAGCACGCTATATGCCTAACAAAATGGGAAGCGCAGAATTGAAGGATGCCATAGGCGGCATTATCTTTGACGGAAAGACAACCATAGGTATAACTCAGATAAGACCAGCATGGGTCAGGAGATATAGGGCATGGGAACGTTTTGGAATTGATGCTGGGAAACTTTCAAATCGCGAAATAGCATGGAAGTTATTGGATGATAAGTATGCTATTGAAGCAGCCGCAAAAATGTGGAGCTGTTTAATTGAAGAGACTAAAGAGGCAAGAGAAAGTGCCATTAACTTTAATAGAGAGATAAATATGAAGGATTATGGGAAAGAAGTAGGTTCCAGCTATTTGTATCATATGGTGCCGGTAGAGGGTTATAAATACTTACCGAATTCGTCTATATTTGGAAAAGAAGATTGGATTATTACGCCCTTCCATCCTGTGTATTGTGATTGGCCAGAGGTGAAGTCACAATTACGTTGGCAGGAACTTATTCAGGAATCAGGGATATTAGACAATAAACCCGTGAGATTCATAGGAAGCGATAAAGACCTTGATATTCAAACCAGGCGTCAGTTTTTACTGGGTATCACTGGGAGCATATAAATTATGAGCAGTTTAGTTAAGGTTATATGTTTATGCCTGATTATTACAAATTTGACTGTAACTCAGGAATATTATGCATTTTTGCCAGTAAGGCATAACGATTTTACGTTAAGGTCAGCTTTAATTACTGCGCGTGTTAGTAAATCTTCAAAAAAGCCGGGCTGGCTGTCAAGATTTAATAGGACAAGATTATTCAAGTGTATTACAGTAACATCTATGGCCGGCCAACTTCTTGCCTTAGGGAGTCATGCTAAATCAGTTTTTGAAGATAAAAAAGTGCTGATAGCATATATAGATTCAGTTGTTAGAGATGGCGCTCCTGCAGGATGGATGCCAAAAACAGGATTTATTGATTTGACACCATATGCGTTTAGTACTATAGAGACAGAAAAGAAAGATTTTACAGAAGAAGAGCTGTCAATATGGGATAAGTGTCGGGGATTGCTATCTACAATAACAAATATGAAGTTAGAGTATAGAAATAGAACAGATGCAGAAGTCGAGATTGAAGAGACGATAAAGGGAAATTCTAATAACCTCACTCCGCGTATTAAATTGGCAATAGCTTATGATATATTGAATATTTTAATGGATGAACAGCTTGATTTTACGATGATTAAACCATTTGAAAGGACACAGTATGATTTAGAATTGGTTCAGATATTGAGGATAATATTAGAAGATCAGAATATTCCACAAGAAGATAGAGTAAAATTTATAGATGAGATTTTTAAGGATATTGATAACAAAGCATTACCGCCTGAGATAAGGGCTAATTTAGTCGCTATTTTTTGTCTTTATTACCCTCATTGGTGTCTTGACTTTTCAACATTGCCAATAGAAGAAGTTAAGAATATTTTTGGAAGAACGTGGGAAATAGCGCATAACAAAGAGAACCACTTACTTATCCGTGAGGTATCTTTGATTGTTTTGTCAAGCATTGCTTTTTTCAGTGATATTCACTATGAGTTGCAGGCTTTTGTTATGCCAAAGTGTATTGAGGCATTTGATGACGAGACGTTACCTATAGCTGTCAGGAGTAAATTTGCTATCGTAATAGCTGTGATGCTTAAAACGCCGTGTGAGTTGGCAGAAAAGATTGCAGAGACGTCTCTTTTATTTCTGCAAGATATGGCTTTGGAAGACAACACAAGAGAGAATTTTGGATTGGCGTTAGCAGAATTAATTAATAATAGAAGTATTCCTTTTGATAGCATCAGGTCCATTATAGAGGTTTTTAATCAGTTGTTATTTAGTAAAGAAACTTCCGATGAATTGAAAGACTCTGTGCTTGAGGGGGTTTCTATGATAAAGAATGATAAAGAAGGCATAATAAATGAATTGAAGTTTGCAATACACATAGGTATTTTGACTGATCAAAATATGAATATAGATCTTAAAAAAAGCTCCAAATATTATATGGATCACGCATTTTCAGATCAAGTAATTTCTGTAGCGTCAAAAATAAATGCCATTGAAAAAATGATTCAGATAACGCTCGATATAGAGAAAAGCAGGGAAATTAAAGATCTTATATTTAGCACATTCACGAAGCTTATCAAAGCAGATATCCCGATTGAAATAAAAGGCCTCATATTCGGAAAGTTTGAAGAGTATTCTTCTATAGCATTAGATAATAGAATTCCATTTAAAGATAAAGAATCTATTATATCTTGGTTTTTTGACCTATCTAATAATTTCAGCTTCTCTAAGGATGAGATTACAAAGAAGATTGAAACATTTACAAGAACTACATTAACAAAATATTTACACGATAATGCCCTTATAATTTTAAAAACATCATCCGATCTTAAAATTCTTAATAGGTTAGTAGAGACAGATACCTTTTTTTCTGAGTTTAAGTTAACCGGTAACGAAGAATTTTATGATGTAATATTGGAAATCGTCGGAAATAAAGGGGGATATCCTATATTGCAGTTTAAAGAGGAAGAGGTGTTTAGAAAGAAAGAGGTTAATGAGTTTAGGAGAAGGTGTGCTTATTCATTGGTATTCTCGGGGTTTTTTGACAGCGATAAAATGATAGACAACTTATTAGCAATTATAGAACAAGAATCTTCTCCTCTCAAGGAGGATATTATGTATCCGCTCTTAAGACATTGGATTCTAGATGGAGAGAAGATAGACAAAGAAAAATTTTCTAAAAAGAAGATAAGAGAAGTAGTAATCAAATTATATACATTATTAGCTGGAAGAGGGATTGAAGTTAAAGTGAGGATAGAGTGCTTTAGCATGTTGAATTTAATCGCGTCAGAATTTTGGTCAGGGACAGGCAGATCAGAGTTAGAATTTCAGAATCAGATTCTGCCTGCAGTTAAATTAATTATAGAGAAGATAGACGCCTTAAATCTAATATTCCATACAGATATTTATAACTGGGACAGGATAGCAGAGTCCATTAATTTGTTGCCAGACAGCGTAGATAGTATTAATGAGCTGCGATTAGACATTGTCTCCAAGGCATTTAGTTTCGTGCAGGATAAAAATATAAAACCTGAATTTAAAGCGCGGGCCGCAAAGATAATTCCATTCTGCCTATCTAAAAAAACAGAGGATCTTATACTAGAATATACAATATCAATTCTAAAACAATCTTCTGATTTTCAAACTCTGCAATTAGTTAGTCGGGGCATTGTAAATTCTATTATAAAAGAGGAGACGTCGTATTCACTTTTTCCAGAGGCAAAATATAAGATAGTTGAGTGTATTTTGGGTGCGCTGGCCAAAAGCGAAGGATATTCATTTCTAATATTAGCTCAGGATGAGAAGATGCAATTGAATAATTTATTTGTTGAAAATTTGATGTTTTTACTTGAAAAGGATAATGGAAGAGGGTTGAACATAGATAATATTATGATCCGATTAATAGATATAATAGAAAAAGAAAAATCTATGGATGTAAAATTACATATTATGTCGGTTGTAGTGAATAGGTTGAAATATATTTTATCAGTGTCAAAGGATATAGGAGAGAGAATTTCTACCCAATTTTTGGATAACATAAAATTAACAACGGATATAAATATTCTTGGCCAATTAATGGACTCTCTTAATGTATTACTTGATAATCCTAATATATTATCTTTTGCACAAAGACAAAAAATCATTGATTTTTATGGGCAAATTATAACGGGCGAGTTGGAACTAAAATCTTTAGGAGAACTTGACAGAGAAGGTGAATTTATAAAAGATAATGTATTATGCGGCGTTGCAACCAAGATTATTAGTAATATATTGAATTTCAATATCGGAAGAGAAAAATTTGCTCCATTATTGGATTATGCCTTGACCCATGCCAGCAAGGTTACTGAATATCTAAAATTTGCTGTTGTGAAAAATGAGGGAAGATTTAGGGAGATATATAGTACTGATAAAGAGGCTATAAAAAAGATAGAAAAGCTCATCGCACGATTAGGCAGTACATCTCCTGATTATGAGTTTATTGGGCGAGAAGTGCCGGCATTGCACATTATTCAAGAAATACCTTTGAGTAAGAATATCTACCTCTATGAATGGTATAGAAGACAGTATAGATCATTTGGTTATAAAGAAAAGAAGATACTTTTGGAACTAAATGGAAAGAAGTATGAGGCATATGTATATGAAAGGAAATATGATGGAAAAGCAGGGGTTTTCTATGCCAAAGCTGTTCTCCCTGTTCCTCCAGAAAAAGGATGGAGTCGCGATGACTTTGGAAATATATTAATAGGGCTTCGTTTGGCAGGGTTTAAGAAATTTATGTATAGCGGACACGCTGGATATATTAGTATCCCAGAAGACTTACAGCTCTTATCTCAGGATCCAGTAGGGATTGATCTCTCTTGCTGTGACAGCCGCGGACGGTATGCTGCGACTTTTGATAAATTGTTTCCAAGTAAACAATTTATCGGAACAAAAGATAGAGCTTCTGTATGTGATACATTGAGAATGTTTGATTTAGAGATGTTGAATATAGCTGACGGAGGTGATTATAATGGACTAACTGGGTTACTGAAACAGCATAAGGATAGGTTTGATACTCCTATAGAAGTATTCGTTATTCCTGATGATAAGGGGATCAAGGATATGTTAGGATATAAAGATCTTGATGGCGATGGGATCCCTTTGGTTTATGATAATAGTTTTGAGGTTTATAGAAGATATATTCCGGCCATTGACGACTTTAATTATAGGTATTCAACTGAAATACCACAAAGAAACCTAATGCCAATTTTGTCATGGGTTATAAGCAGATTTAGTGTAGATAATCATTTTATGGCATGGGTTTCTGAAGAATTAAATTTTCCTGACCAGCCGAGCAGAACAGGATGGCCAAGAGGATGGCATTATAATTATAGTAGTGAAGAAGAAGCTTTCTTTAAGGCAGATGGATTTACAGTAGAGATAAATAGCGGCTTTCAATTTTGTAGTGTGGATATATTACAGATGAAGATGAGTTTTGAGTTAAGGAGATTCTATGAGATGAATTATGAATTGAAACAGGATCCTCATAATCCAAATGCAAAGACATCCGTAAAAAGAGATGGAAAGATAGAACTTAGTCTTGAACGAGCCGCATATATTTTCCTAAGGTCTTTGGAGCCAATTGCGTTAGGCGGAGAAGAAATACGTAGTCAGAATGAAGAACGGTGGCGGAGTTTGTACCAGAGTTTTGTTGATTTTTATGTAGAGAAGGGCCTTTTGCCTGCGCAAATATCTTCTATTGATTATGATACTGCTTTTAAGGCGTATTGGGCAAAAGAATATGGGGGACATGACGCGATTTTACAAAATGAGTTAGCGTTAATAAAAATAAAGCGATTATTTGGTGTTCCTGAAGATGCCCTTCTAAAAGCATGGTATTTCCAAAATGATATGAGACAAACTCAGCCACAGAATTATTATATTGATATAAATGGCGGCAGGATAGGTTTTAGTAAGTTTATGGAAGAGCTTAAAAGATATATTTCAGAAACCCGAGGGGTTGAAGAAAGTAATGAAACTGAGACAAATGAGAGTATGGGTATGATTCCGCAGTCATGGGATGGATTTCAGTTAGCAGATGAAAGTGGGTTAAATATGAAAAAGAATATTGTGCCGAGTGGTAATGTTGAGTTGGATATTCCAGAACAAAAGGTCGTTGTAAAATATCTCTTAATGGTCAAATATGATATTCTTGGGGCAGGGCAAAACTTACTTAAAAATATAACTGAAATTCTACAACATTCAGTTGATGTTGAAAGTTCTATGGATCTTAGGGAAGATCCTAATAGAGCTTTTGCTTATGATGCGTTTGAATACATAATTGAAAATATCCAACAAGGTGAAGAAGATTATATTAAAAACAGTATACTTGGTCTATTATCAGATTCTAGAGTTGGAGAGAGAGATAAATACCATATAATTGATATTTTAGGAACGAGCAATAGCTATAGGCGTTCTTCTTTTTCAAATCCGTTAATTCGTCAGATGCTTGTTGAAGCAAGTAGTTATTCAAACTTAGATGAGGGTATTAGAGGGGAAATTGATACATACATAAGATTGGGTGATGAAGAATTTAATGACCCATTGGGAGCGGAGATAAATAGAGATATAAGAGAAGATGTTTTTATGGTAAATAGCGGAGTTTAATATTGTTTTTTGATATGGTATAATTAAAACAATTATAGAGAAATGCTATTATATAGTAGTCTTATTATTAGGATAAGTAAGATTAATTTGGGGACGGATTATGGAAAATATTGAAAGAGTGAGAACAAAAATTATTTTATATAGTATAATTATAAGTTTTCTATGTCAAAATGCAGCATTTTGCACGCCGGAGAGAAATTTTATATTGAGACCACCTTCGCACTTTTCCGAATCCACGGAGGCCATTATAACGAAACAACATACTATAGGAGAACTTAATTTTTTTGCTCAGTGGTTAATGAGCAGGAGGCAGTTTCTTAAAACTTTTATTATAGGAGCAGTTGGGATAGGTTTAGCTTATGAATCATCTCAGTTATTAAAGATGTCAGATCTTTTAGCAGCAGAAGGAAATAAAGATTCTTTAAATACTAAGATGAAAGCTATAATGAAGGAAGTCAAAGACTTAAATAAAGATGAGGTTGATTTGATAAATACTATATTAAGCATTTTGACTGTAAGTACGACTGCTAAGTCCAGACTCAAAGATATTGCCAAGTTAATCAAAGAAAAGAAAATAATTTTTGTAAAGGCGGATGATGTTCAAAAGATTGCTAAGATAGCAGGAGATACAATAAGTAAAGGAACGAACGCAATGACTTTTACTTTAGGAAAGGACGCATCTTCTCTTGATTTATTCATAGTAGTTATTCAGAAAGATGTCTTTGAGGCATTTCCCAAGTTAGCAACTATACTTAGTCATGAGTTGTTTGGAAATGTTTATTTCTTTAAGACTAAAGGTAAACTAACATCTCCAACTGTAAGGGAAGAAGCTGAAGTATTTGCATACAAATCTGGCATTGATATACTTACCGAAATTATAACTATAGTCAAAGAGCGTTTAAGTGATATGCCCACCGGTCCAGAACGTCAGGATCTTGAGCGAATTATAGGCAATTTGGAGGAGGCATTAGAATTAGAGAAAAAAGCTTATAAAGGGTGGAAGGAGAGATTGGATAAGTTAAAAGATCAAAAAATGAAAAAAACTCAAGCTGGAGCATCGTCTGTTATTATAGAAGAAATGAAGCAGAGAGATTTAACAGACGTGAATATATAAAACAACTTTTCAAGGACATCAATTTTGCTGAATTTAAGAGGTCATTTCTTAGAATAAAGAATCGAAGTAAAGGCGTTTTGGTAGAAATTCATTTGCAAAAAGATAGCTATTTGTCACACTGAATACAGGTTTATTATAGTACCGTTGATTGCGTGGTGATGTATGTTGATAGAGGTTTTGTGGATATCATTCCCTTCAAGGAAAATTTTGCTTGCGAATAGTTAGGGGAAATTTGACCTTTTTTATAAACACATCCCATTGTTGTATAAAGAGGGCTCTTTTCCCCAAAAAGTCAAAATTTGGGTAGGGGCAAATTTTGACTTTTTGGGGAAAGTATTGCTGTGTTGATAGCTTGGCGCTCAGCTTTAGACAGAAACAACATACTAATAAGATGTTCTGAAATAAGAAAAGCGTATTGCTATGGACACTTAAACTCTACAATATATCGCAGCCTAACACATACTTCCCAGACTGGTAGCACAATCGAAGCGTAAGCGACAGGCTACCGCGGCGAATAGGAGCAGTAGCCTGTCGCGGGGAACACTAAACCTTCCCAATAAATTTAAGTTGATTCCTTCAACAAGAACCCTTATAATAAGTTCGAACAAAGCGATAAACACACCGCCAGTTCTCGCTCAGCAGGGATTCGAAACGAGCGAGCGCCGAGCGAATAGCGAGTAAAAGGCCGTAAGCCGAAGGCCGGCCGACAGTGAGCGAGGTGAGCCTACGCAGCGAGGCTCCGTCCGAGCGTAGTAGGCGAATCCCTGCCTCTCCGCCAACAATTTTACGCAAGTAGCAAATTTCCCTCACAAAATCATCAAATCTGCCATAATCACTATAAATCCCAAAGACATATAATGGGACTGTTGCGAAATACACTAATTTACAATGCCGAGCATTTTAATTCCTCGTCGCCCTGTAAAGGGATAAAGTTCTTGCTGTAACGAGGATTTAATGATATGATTAACAGAATAGAGAGGAAAAAACGTGATGTAAAACGTGATTTTACGGGTATTTTGGCTATAAATCAGCCCGAATCCCTCAGCGGCTATAATCCTCTTGTACGTCGGATTGCTTTACGCCACTTCAGGATCATATCCTCTTCGAAAATATGAAAATCCGCATAAAAATACAAGGCGGCCTTATGTTTTTAGGGCTGGGGGCAGTCATTATGCTCTCTAATTTCGCATTTCCTCATCAGAGGCCGGTGGTTTTAGATGGGGCGTTGAATGTATTTGGCATGGGGCTTATCTTGCTTGGGTTTTTATTCCGCATTTCAGCAAGGGGGCATAAAGAAGAAAAATCTTCCAACGGCAATGCCCTTGTTAAAGATGGGCCGTACGCTATCATAAGAAACCCGATGTATTTTGGTACATTTATAATAGGCACGGGGGTTGTGATGATGCTGCTGGAAGGGTGGTTTTTTTTCTTGTTTAGCATTATATTTTTATTAATCTATATTCCTCAGATGAAAAAAGAAGAAAAGGCCCTTTCGGAGAGATTTGGCCAGGAGTACAAAGAATATTGCAAATCGGCCCATAAATATTTTCCCAGGATTGATTATTTATTAAGGATTGATAAATATGTGGCATTGAAGCCGTTCTGGATAAAAAAAGAGATAGTTCCGATGATAACGACTGTTATTGTGGTTATGTTAATAGAAATCTGGGAACATATCAGGTTATCAGGATATAAATAATATGAAAGAATTTTTTATAGGTATGATATTTTTAATATTTGCGGGAGTGATTGCAGGCCTGTGGTTTTTATTTTTTCCGCTTCTTCTTTTAACAACTTTTGTTTTACGCCTTGTATTGAGCGTTGCTATTATTATATTTTTTATATGGTTATTAGGCAAACTCATCCTTTTTCTAAGTAAAAAATAATGCGCAGAATAGTTTTTATCATAATTTTTTGCATACCTTTAATTTCGCATTCTTATGCCTCTCTGGAAGATTTAAAAGGCGTTATTGATTTTACTAAAGATGACAGAGTTCTGATTCTTGCCCCTCATCCTGATGATGAAGCCATAGGCACGTGCGGGGTTATACAGAAGGTTTTGAAACAGAACGCAAGAGTCAAAGTTGTGTGTTATACAAACGGGGATAGTAATGAATTGGCGTTTATTGTATATGAAAAAAGGCTTACGTTTAAAAAAAGAGAATTTCTATATATGGGCGAGGTCAGGAGGAAAGAAACTATGCGGGCCATGGTTTCTCTTGGAGTAAACCCGGTTGATATAATTTTTTTAGGCTATCCTGATTTTGGCACGCTGGAAATATTTACTAAATACTGGGGAGATGTAGTTCCCTGTAAAGGTTTATTTACAAGGGTATCAAAGGTTTCTTATCCTGAAGCTATGTCTGTGGGCGCCCCTTATGTAGGAGAGAGTATCCTTAGCGATATAAAGAAAATAATAATAGATTTTAAGCCGACAAAGATATTTGTTTCCCATCCAGGAGATGTAAACAGGGATCACAGGTCTCTGTATCTATTCTTGCAGATTGCTTTGTGGGATTTGGAAAAGAAGGTCAAAACTCCTCAGATTTTTCCTTATATCATACATGTTGCGCAATGGCCTGTTCCCCGCGGTTATCACCCTGAATTGGAACTGAAAATACCGGATTCATTAGCTGACAGCGGGATAGAATGGCAGAGCTTGGCATTGACCGAGGAAGAATTAAAGATTAAACATGATACCATAGCTTATTATAGAAGTCAGAATCAATGTAACCCGTGGTATCTTTTTACATTTGTGCGGAGCAATGAACTTTTTGGAAATTTTCCTGTAATTAAACTAAAGGCGCAAGTTTCAGGAAGGCCTTTATGGCAGGATTTAGAAGCTTATCAAAATCTTGAGATAGATCCTGAGCATAAAAAAGATACGGAAAACAGCGTAACATCTGATATTGCTTACGCAGCCATGGATAATAAGTTACTTATCAGGCTGCAGCTTAGAAAAAGCATAGAAAAAGACATAGGCGTTTCTGTTTTTCTTATAGGCTACAGCAGGGAAGTGGATTTTAGCGATATGCCGAAATTATATATTAAAACAGATACTCTTGGAGTGCATGTAAAAGATAAAAAACAGCTTCTAAAGACTAAAGATGTTGAATTTGAAACTCAGGACCACACATTGATCCTGAAAATTCCTTTTAATCTGCTTGGTAATCCTGACCGCATTTTAACGTGCGCCAGGACCCATCCGAATGATTTGCCTTTGGATGAAACAAGCTGGCGCACAATATATTTACAGGAAAAAACTGATTAACCAATGATTAAAATAACAAAACATATAAAACATATATTAATATTAATATTTCTATCCTACCTGTTTTTTATGCTGGGTAACAGTTTGCTGAGCCTTACAAACCCTGACGAAGTTTTCTATGCCCAGACAGCAAAGGAAATGGTAAAGCACCATAGCTGGCTTACGCCATATCTATTTGATGCGCCGCAGTTTGAAAAACCAATACTTACATACTGGTTTCTTCGGATCGGGTTTATAATTTTTGGGGTAACTAGCTTTGGCGCCAGGTTTTTTCCAGCTTTATTTGCAATGTTTGGAGTAATAGCAGTATATTTTTTGGTTGTATTGGGATACAGAGATAATAAAAAGGCATTTATGTCTGCTCTTATTTTGATGTCCTCAGGGCTTTATATAGGGCTTGCAAGAACAGTATTTACAGACATGATTTTCACAGTTTTTATTCTATTGGCATTACTTGCATTTTTTTGGGGATATTCTTACCGCGAAAAGAAAATGCCCGGCATTTTGCTATTCTTTATTTTCTCTGGCCTGGCAGTTTTAACTAAAGGGCCGACAGGCCTTTTAATCCCAGTATTAACTGCGGTATTATTCTTACTTGTAAAAAATGATTTAAAATTTCTATTATGTAAATGCGTTTTATGGGGGGTCATTCTTTTTTTAGGCATATCTCTTCCGTGGTATATTATCATGATACAAAAATATGGCTATAGCTTTACGCATGAATTTTTTTATAATGACCATTTCAGGCGCATTATTGAAGCTGAGCATAAAAAATTTGATACGTGGTATTTTTATCCATCTTCTATGATTATGTATATGTTTCCATGGAGCTTATTTGTGTTAATGGCCACGGTGTATTTTGTCAGAAATCTTAAATATGATTTTAAAAATATCCATGTTTTTTTAGCCTGCTGGATATTTATTGTCTTTTGCATATTTCAGCCTGCCCATTCTAAATTATCCAGCTATATCCTGCCTTTATTTCCAGCGCTTGGGATTATTACAGGGGATTTTATTCAAGGGCTGATATTATTAAAGCCTGGGAGTCAGCGAAGGTTTTTTATTTCAATGACCACCTTTTTTTTCATTCTTTTAATTCCAATAGGGTTAGTTGTACTATTAAATAATTCGAATTATGTAGAATACAGGGTCCCGATTTCTGTTTTAATTATCATTTATGCAGGCATGGGTCTATTGAGCCTAGTTTTTATAATGAGGCGCAGTTTATTAAAAAATATTTATCTGTTTGTATTTTCAATGTTTGTGTTTTTATGGGCAGTTTTAATCATGCACTCTTATGTAGAACCTTATGTTTCTTCCAAGATTTCCTGCGATTATTTATTGAAAAACTATGATGTAGAAGGCTACATACTTTGTTCAAAGCCTTTTGTAAGAGGCGTAAGGTATTACACAGATAAACCTGTGGCTGTTGTGAATATTCATTCTTCCGAAGATAATTTTTTTAGCCCTCACCCCATACCTTATTTTCATTCAGGAGAAGAGCTGAAAGAATTCCTGAAAAAACAACCTGTCACATACTGCGTTCTTAAAAAGTCTTCTGTAGATGAGATTAAAAGCTTAGCAGGGAAAGAATTTAATTTTACCTTGCTCAAAGCCTTTGGGAACCAGTATGTTTTTGTAGTTTCTTTTCTTCATAATCTGTGATAAAATTTTAGCCTATGGGATACTTACCTTTTGCGCGTAAATGGCGGCCGCAGGACTTTGATGAGATAGTAGGGCAGGAGCATATTACTACCACCCTTAAAAATGCTATTTCAATGGAAAGGCTTCATCACGCCTATTTATTCACTGGTCCTAGAGGCATAGGCAAGACCTCTACTGCCAGAATATTTTCTAAAGCTTTGAATTGCGAAAAAGGCCCTTCTTTAAAACCGTGCAATGTTTGCTCTGCTTGCAAAGAAATTACATCTGGCTCTAGCATGGACGTAATAGAGATAGACGGCGCATCCAACCGCGGTATAGACGAAATCAGGAATTTAAGAGAAACAGTAAAATTTTCGCCTTCAAAAGGCCATTTCAAGATATATATTATAGACGAAGTGCACATGCTTACCACAGAGGCGTTTAACGCTCTTTTAAAGACCCTGGAAGAGCCGCCTTCGCATGTAAAATTTATATTTGCGACTACAGAACCGCACAAGATTCTTCCGACCATACTCTCCAGGTGTCAGAGGTTTGATTTCAGGCGCATACAGATTAAGGATATCATAACTAAGCTTCACGAGGTAAGTAAAATCGAGAATTTGAATATAGATGAAGACGCATTTTTATATATCGCAAAGGCATCTGACGGAAGCATGCGTGACGCAGAAAGCATACTTGACCAGATAGCGTCTTTTGGTAAAGGAAAAATTCACTTGAAGGATGTTATAGAGTCCCTTGGCATGATAGACCAGGATACCCTATTTAAAAGCGCAGATCTGATTATTAATAAAGATGCAAAATCAGGTATTCATCTGGTGGATGAAATATTGAATTCAGGAAAAGACGCAAAGCAGTTTCTCCTGGAGCTTCTGGAGCATTTCAGGAATATAATGATTATAAAATCAGGTATAGAGTCAGACGAGATAGTTTGCCTGCCAAAAGATTCTATAGACAGGATTAAAAAGCAGGCAGGTTTGCTTACGCAAGGGGATATATTTTACATTATAAACGTTATTTCCAATGGCCTGAAGATGATAAAACAGCTTCTTCCTGAAAGAATAGTTTTTGAGCTTTCAATGATAAAACTTGCTTCCAGAGAGTCCATTGCTTCGATAGAAGAGATACTTTCGAAATTGCATGCGCAATCCAGCGGGAGTGTTAGTGAAACTCAAAAACCAGTTTCAACCAGTCTAGCTCATGAAGAAAAATCTTTTTTTAAAAAAATTCTCCCAGTCGTTGAAAATAATAAAAAACCAGAAACTCCTGGCCACACACAAAACAACCCTGTTCAATCGTCGATAGATATAGCCAGGGTTAAAGATGCCTGGCCCATACTTGTAAAGGCAATGGCTGTTAAAAGGATGTCTATCTCTTCATACCTTGCGGAAGGCGAGCCTGATTCTGTTAAAGGGAATACTATAATCATAGGTTTTCCCAAAGAACTTAATTTTCACAGGGAAGTGCTCGAGGAAAAACAAAATAAAGACGCTATAGAACAGGCGCTTTCGCAGATAATGGATATGACTGTCAGAATGAGTTTCATCCCGACTGATAGAAAACAAAAAGAACCTGCAGCTAATAATAGCGAGATAAAAGAAGAGTTGAAAATCAAAGAGCCAGGAATAGATTCAGCTTTGGATATATTCGGCGGCAGGGTTTTCAGGACAACAAAGAATAACTGAATATGAGCGCTTACACAAAGTCAATGCAGGAATTAATAGAATGTTTTAAGAGAATGCCTGGGATAGGCGCAAAGACTGCTGAGAGAATGGCTTTCTACGTGCTTAAGGCGCCTGGCGATGAAATGGTAAAGTTTTCTTCTGTGATACGCAAGGTAAAAGAGGATGTCAGGTTTTGTAAAATTTGCGGAAACTTAAGCGAGACAGAAACTTGCTCAATCTGCAATGACCCAAGAAGAGATAAAACTATTGTATGCGTGGTGGAGGAGCCAACGGATTTAATACTTATAGAAAAATCAGGCAGATATAAAGGGGTTTATCACGTTCTTTTTGGAGTTATATCCCCGCTTGACGGCATAGGGCCTGATGAATTAAGAATAAAAGAGCTTATAACTCGCATCAAAGATGATAAGGTGAAGGAAATAATTCTTGCTATGGATTCAAATGCAGAAGGCGAAACTACGGCATTATATCTTTCAGAGAATATTCAGCCATTAAAGATTAAGATAAGCCGCATTGCGTATGGTATTCCTGTAGGCGGGAATCTGGACTATATAGACCAGGCCACTCTGATAAGGGCTCTTGAGGGAAGACTGCCTATATCTAAGTGAAGATCCTCAGGATCAAGAAAATCTTTCGAAATTGTAATCTAAGGCAGATTTTCTTGACAAATAAAGGCCGGGATTATACAATAAAAAGACGTTTTTATTAATAGAGAGGTATTCTTATGGCAATGGTGGAAGTTTGCTGGCATGGAAGAGGCGGCCAGGGAGCAAAAACAGCGTCTCAGTTTTTAGGGGAAGCTGCTCTTGATATAGGTAAACATATACAGGCGTTTCCTGAATATGGGCCTGAAAGGGCAGGCGCTCCAATGAAGGCGTTTACTCGCATAAGCGATGAGCCTATTTATGTCCATAGTTCTGTCAAAAATCCAGATGTAGTGATAGTGATAGACCCTACGCTTCTTAGCGCGGTAAATGTTACAGAAGGTCTGGAAGACAATGGGATTCTGCTTGTAAATACCGATAAGTCTCCGGCTGATATCCGCAAAGAAACTAATTTTAAACACGGCCAAGTAGGTACAGTGGATGCTACAAAAATTGCGCTGGAGACTTTAAAAATACCTATGCCTAATATGCCTATGCTTGGCGCTTTTTTAAAAGTGAATAATATTGTTTCAATAGATGAAGTTAGCGAGATAGTAAAGGCAAAGTTTATTAAAAAGCTGGGCGAAGAAAAGACTAAAGCTAATATTGAAGGCATAAAAAGGGCATATAGCGAATTAAAAATAGGATAATTTATGGCTGAAAAGAAAAAAAGCTGGAAAGAGATACCGATAGGCGGCCTGATTTTAGAAGCAGGCAATGCTGAGGAATACAAAACAGGCGGATGGCGCACATTTAGGCCTGAAAAAAATGATAAGAAATGCATTAATTGCCTTTTTTGCTGGATGTATTGCCCTGACTCTTCTATAAAAGTGGAAGATGGCAAAATGGCTGGTTTTGACTACGATCACTGCAAGGGCTGCGGCATATGCGCGTCAGTTTGCCCTGTAAAATGCATTGATATGAAAAAGGAATAATATGGCACAGATGAAATCTAAAAAGATACCCCTGACAGGCGATCAGGCAGTGGCAACTGCGATGAAACAGATAGATCCTGATGTAGTAGCTGCTTATCCTATTACGCCTCAGACTGAAATAGTAATGTATTTTTCAAATTATGTTGCGAATGGCCAGGTCTCAACAGAGTTAATACCTGTTGAATCAGAGCACAGCGCTATGAGCGCGTGCGTAGGAGCTTCAGCAGCAGGCGCGAGGACCATGACAGCTACTTCCGCGAATGGTTTGGCGCTTATGTGGGAGATTGTTTATATAGCAGCTTCCCTGAGACTTCCCATAGTAATGCCTGTTGTAAACAGGGCACTTTCAGGGCCGATTAATATTCACTGCGACCATTCTGATACAATGGGCGCAAGAGATTCCGGCTGGATACAGATTTACTGCGAGAGCGGCCAGGAGGCATATGAAAACACGATACTTGCCGTGAGGATCGCAGAACATAAAGACATACTTTTACCTGTGATGGTTTGTCAGGATGGTTTTATAACTAGCCATGCTGTAGAGGGCGTCCAATTATTCGAAGATAAAAAAGTAAAAGAATTTGTAGGCGAGTACAAAGCAGCTCACCCGCTTCTGGATGTTGACAATCCTGTGACTTATGGTCCGTTGGATCTGCAGGATTATTATTTTGAGCATAAGCGCCAGCAGTCAGAGTCTATGAAAGGCGTATTGAAGATATTGCCTGAGTTGTTTGCTGAATTTGAAAAGACATTCGGCACCAAATATGATTTTATAGACACTTATAAGCTAGAAGACGCTGATATCGCGATAATCGCATTATCATCTACAGCCGGCACAGCAAGAAGCGTTATTGACGAGTTAAGAGCCCAGGGTGTAAAGGCAGGGCTTTTGAGGCCAAGGGTTTTCAGGCCGTTTCCAAGAGAAAAGATTTTAGGTGCGCTTAAAAATATAAAGGCAGTAGCCGTGCTTGACAGGGCAGAATCATTCTCAGCAGAGGGCGGACCTCTTTATACTGAAATTAAAGCCGCGTTATATGATTCAGATATAAAGCCTATGGCAACAAATTATATATATGGTTTAGGCGGAAGGGATATATTCCCGGATGATGTAAAGAAAGTTTATTCCGATCTAGGAGCGATATTAAAAAATAAAAAAGTTGCTAACCCCATAAATTATCTGGGTTCAAGGGAGTAGGGAAATCACCTAGGTTGTAACAATAAATTCCTTAACCAATTTCACAGATTGCTGAAAGCAATCTGTGAAATTCGAAGGCGGTTTTACATATGGCAAATATAAAAGAACTTGCGAAGATACCAGAACGGCTTTCAGGCGGACACAGGCTTTGCGCAGGATGCGGAGCTTCAATAATAGTGCGCCAGGTTTTAATGGGCACAAAAGATTATATTGTAGCAGGCTCAGCTACAGGATGCCTGGAAGTGGCAACCACGATCTATCCTTATACCGCATGGAAGATACCTTTTATACACAATGCTTTTGAGAATGCGGCTGCTACAATGAGCGGCGTGGAGACAGCTTACAGAGCTCTTAAGAAAAAAGGCAAGATCACAAAAGAAATAAAATTTGTAGCGTTCGGCGGAGACGGCGGAACATATGATATAGGTTTGCAGTCTCTTTCAGGCGCGCTCGAAAGAGGCCATAAGTTTGTTTATGTGTGTTACACAAACGAAGCTTATATGAACACGGGCATACAACGGTCCGGCGCTACACCCAAAGGCGCGTCTACTACAACCGCGCCCGAAGGAAAAGTAAGTTATGGCAAGCCGCAATCCAGAAAAGACCTTCTTTCCATTGTAGCCGCGCATAGGATTCCATATGTTGCGCAGGCTTCTGCGTCTCACTGGAACGACCTGGTTACAAAAGCCGAGAAGGCCTTTAATGCCAACGGCCCAGCGTTTTTAAACGTTATTTCTATGTGCCATCGTGGTTGGCGATTTCCTCAGGAAAAGACAATAGAAATTTCAAAACTGGCAGTTGAAACAGGGTATTGGCCGCTTATTGAAGTCGAAAATGGAATATGGAGATTTACATACAAACCTAAAGAACGCAAGCCGGTCATAGAATTTTTGAAGCCACAGGGTAGATTCAAACATCTCTTCACAGACGAAAACAAACATATCATAGATGAGATTCAAGCGGAAATAGACGAAAACTGGTCGCGTCTTGAAAATCTTTGCAATTCAACCTGTAAAGTAGCGTAAACTATAACACAATTAAAAATGGGTTACGCTGGAAAAGTAAAAGAAAAAGATATTGCCCGCAGGCTAAGACGAAAAGGGTATTCCTATCGGGAGATATTAAGCAAGGTTAAGGTTTCAAAGAGTACGCTCAGTCTGTGGTGCCGTGATATAGGGCTTTCCCATAAACAACTTAAAAGATTGCTTAGTAAAAAAATAGAAGGTGGCCTAATTGGTAGTGCAATTGGCGCTAAAAGGCAGCAGGCAAGGCGAATTGTAAGGACCGAACAATTAATTAAACAAGGTGTCGCAGAGCTTGGAAGACTAAATACCAGAGATCGTTTTGTCGCAGGTATAATGTTATATGCGGCAGAAGGAACAAAGGCCGATGGTGAAGTTAGTTTTGCCAATGCCGATCCAGCCATGATAAAATTCATGGCCAAATGGCTTAGAAATTTTTGCAAAGTTGCAGATAGAGATCTAAGGGGTAAGCTTTATATTCATGATAATCTTAATGAAAGAAGCGCAAAAGAGTATTGGTCAACTTTAACAGGGATTTCGCTTGCACAATTTCATAAAAGTTATATAGTGAAGAATAGAAATGGATTTAGAAAAAATAGATATAAAAATGGTATTTTTACAATAAGGATTTCTAATAGAGATTTATCTAGAAAGATTAAAGGCTGGATAAAAGGAGTTTTATCCAGGCAATAAATAGTTCTTTTATAGAAGCATACTCCCTGGTAGCTCAATGGTAGTAGCGACTGGCTGTTTTAAAATGGCAGCTTCCACAGGTAACTGTGGTCGAAAATTGGGTGAATTCAAGAAACCCTAAAGCGAAAGCTAAGGCAATCCTGAGCGAAGCTCGCTGAATGATATATATAGGTAAGCGAGAACGTGCAGAGACTAAGGGATGAGGATATCAACCGATAAACCCTATTAGCGCCCGACATCCTAGAAATAGGATGATGAGATAGTCCAGGCCTGATATAAATATCAGGATTAACTGTAACCAGTAGGTTGCTGGTTCGAGTCCAGCCCAGGGAGCCAATTGTGTTTCATTACCCCTATCAGTACTGATAGGGGTAATTTTTTTGGGAGCGGCTGAGGCATTTTTTCGGACTGCGGCTGGGTGGGGGCAGCCGCAGTCCGAAAAAAGAGAATCCTCTTCTTCTAACCCTCTTTTATAATAAAGCGTTATAAAAATTTCTTCTTTTGAATAAAGAATATTTTTTATAAAGCTTTTCGCCCAAATATTTCTATCAATTCCTTTTCTTTCAGACAGGCCTTTTACAAAGAGGCGAAGGGTTTGCTCGAAAATTTCTGGTGAAATTTTCGAGGACTCAGGTTGCAGTTCGAGTCCTATGCGGTCGGCCGCTTGCGAATTATTGAGCTTAAAGATCAAACTATCGAGATAATGCTTGTCTACAGAGATTCTTTTCAGGTTTTCAAAAATAAAATCCTCTAATCTATTCGCGTTTACTTCTTTTATATCACAGCTATCCCAGTCTCTTTTGAATGTTTTTGTGCAACGGTAGTAATAATATCTTGTTCTTTTGCTTAGTTTCTTTTTGTTTGTAAAACAAGGCGTCATGGAAGAATTGCAGTTTTTGCATTGTAAAAGCCCTGCCAATGGAAATTCTTTATATAGCCGCATTGTTTTATCCTTGTTTTTATGGATTTCTTGAGCTTTGTTGAAAATTTCATCCGAGATAATCGCTTGATGTATGCCTTCGTATATTTTATCTGCGTATTTAATTTTTCCAGTATAGATAATATTTCTTAAGATATAGGAGATTCTGCTTTTTGGAAGCATAGTTTCTTTATAAATTTTAAAAATAGAACTGGAAGCGATATAAGAATCAAAGATTTGTTTTATGATGCCCGCCTCTTTTTCATTGATAATCAATTTTTTATTTTCTGTTTTATAGCCAAAAGGCACATTGCCGCCATTCCACATACCTTTTTGAGCGCGCTGAAGCATTTTATCTTTTGTTCTTTCGCTCGTAAGCTCTCTTTCAAACTGAGCGAAGGTGAGCATAATATTCCTAAGAAGTCGTCCTGATGGGGTAGAAGTATCAAATCTTTCAGTAACTGATATAAAATCCACGCTATGTTTTTCAAATAGTTCAATAAGATGATAGAAATCTCTTGGCGACCGTGTTAACCAATCCATCTTATAAACAATTACAACCATATTGTCATTGCGAGGCCGCAAAGCGGCCGAAGCAATCTCAATATCTTTCAGCATCTCTTGTATAGCCGGCCTATTCAAATCCGTACCGCTATACCCTTCATCCTTATAAATTTTAAAAACCTCCATATTGTCCTGGCTTTTAATAAAGGACTGGATTTTTGCCTCTTGCGCTTCACATGAATTAAATTCTACCTCTGCTTGATTATCCGTACTTACTCTTGTATAAATAGCACATTTCATTTTAGCATCTCCATAATTATACGAATTAACAGTGTAATCAATAATATGACTATCCCAGATATTAAACGGTCACGATAAAAATTTAAAAATCTATCCATATCATTGTCCTTGATTTAATCATTTTATAGAGTTAAAATAAGCCCAAGTGCAAGAATTATATACTATGTATTATGATACATAGTATTGTGATATAAGTCAAGGAGAATTTATGCATCTAAAGAATCTATCAAAACTAAGAAAAGAAAAAGGCTTGACCCAAGAAGGATTGGCAAGAAAAGCAGATATTTCCTATCATACATTAATAAAGCTAGAGAGTGGCGGTATAGAAAATCCCAAAATAGAAACGGTGATTAAATTAGCCGATGCTTTAGGGATAACTATAGATAAGCTGACTGGAAGATGAAAAATAAAGAGATAATAAAATCTATATTGGTTTCTATTGTAGTCATATTGATATTTGTTATTGTTTGGTTTTTATTTGATTTAGCGCTGAAACTGTTGGATACTTTAAGAAAAAATAGGAACTTTGTACAAGATCTATCTAGAGCTCTGATTTCTCCGGGTTTCGCAACTTACTTTGCAATATTGGGTGCCAATAAAATTTTCAAGACTTATAACAAAAAATTAGTATTATATATTTTCTCAGGGAGTTTTATCTTGTTTACTTTCTGGGCGTTATATCTTATGATTCCAGTAGCCAAACAAGATAGCTTTGGGTTATACGATTTCTTTATTCAACTAGCTACGCCGATGATAGCTATAGTAACGGCGCATTTCACAATAAAATATTCATCTTGATAAAATCGAGTTAAAAAATGCCTGGAGAAATTTTTATTAGTTGCGGACAAGCGAAATCCAAGGAACGGGAACTAGTAGATAGCATCTCTTCTTTATTAAGGCGCAAAGGATTTACTCCTTATGGTGCCATTGAAGCTCAAAGCATACAAGATATTAATAATGAAATTATTGGTATGCTTAAACGTTCAGATTATTATATTTTTATTGACCTTAGGAGAGAACGGATTTCTGGATACTTTTGGTGGGCGAAATATAGAGGGTCATTATTTAGTAATCAAGAATTAGCTATTGCATATACCCTAGAATTCGAACATGCCTTATTTCTTAAACAAAAGGGAATAGTATTAGAAGGCATTGGTAAATATATTCTATCTAATGCAAAAGCTTTTGAACGTCCTGATGAGATAATTGACTTGATTGAGTCAGAAATAGATAGAAGGAATTGGTCTCCAAACTATTCTAGGAATTTAGTTGCACAGTACATCAGGTTCTATCCAAGAGTTCCTTATATAGATCATACACTTCTCTATCCTCAGTTACGGCAAATCTATCACATTGGTATTAGAAATTGTAGGAATGACGCTGTTGCCGTTAATGTAATTGCGCATTTGATCGCAATAATTCCCTTAGGAGATAGCACTTTTAATCATGTTGATAGAACAGATCTTAAATGGGCAACACAAATGGGGTATACTAGAAATATACCCCCCGACGAGACAGTTCCTTTTGATGCCTTTGTATTAGATGAAGAGAATCCCCACCATGTTTACATGCACAGTCTCAGTGATGCTCACCCTCGTATTCCGATTATAAGTCAAATAGGTCGTTATATATTGCAGTATCAAATTTATTCTGAAAATTTTCCAGTTTCTGAGTTTAAGATCGAATTAAATCTTACAGGACAAACAACTACGACGACAGTGCAAATAGTATAGTAAGACGTTTTTTCTTAGAGCCCATTTTTAAAACTTCTAAATAATCCCTTTTCTTTAGAAAACTTAAAAATCCCGCTCCTCTTGAAGAGGGCGTGGGTTTGCGGCCAGCAGTCGCATAGCAAACCCTTTGCCTCTTTGTAAAAGGCCTTTCTGAAAGAAAAGGTATTGATAAATCGATAAAAAATATTCTTTATTCAAAAGAAGAAATTTTTATAACGCTCTATTATAAAAGAGGTTTTGAAGAAGGGGATTCTCTTTTTTCGGACTGCGGCTGCCCCCACCCAGCCGCAGTCCGAAAAAATGTTTCAGCCCCTCACAAAAAAATTCCTCCTATCAGTACTGATAGGAGGAAAGAAACATACATGGCTCCAGGGTCCGAATTATCTCGAACCATTGATATAATCTTACCAAATATAATCCACGGCTGCAAGAACAAAAATCTTTCGTAGCTCAACGATTGCTCGGCGATCATCTGGCGGGTTTGCCCCTACCCAAACCCGCCAGATGACTGTGTCCGCCATAGCTTTGTAAGCCACAGAAAAGGCGGCCACTATCCCGCCTATCATATAATCTAAGATACCGTTACGGCGGGATGCCGAGCCTCTCTTAGTTCAATACTCTCGTGCGCCTTTATTACCAAGCCCGCAAAAGTTTAAATGCTTCAAAAGAACAGGCGAAGTTTTGTTTATATGCTACCAATAAGTAGCAAGAATATAAATATATTATTGCTATCTATAAGTAGTCGACTTATAGGTAGTATTTGTTATAATACTTTCGGTGAATATATGGCTGAAATAAATAAGAAAGTCGGGCTTAGCATAAGAAAATATAGAGAACAAAAGGGATGGTCTCAAGAGCGGCTTGCTTTTGAGGCCGATCTCCATAGGGCTTATATTGGACAGATCGAAAGAGCAGAGAAGAACATCGGCTTGGTTAATCTCCAAAAAATTGCTAAAGCTCTAGAAATTAATCTCATAAAATTATTTAGTTAAGCTATGAGCCAAACCTTGCAAAAATTAAGAATCCATGGCGATAATATATTAGAATGTGAAAAAGCTTTAAAGCTCCTAATTTTGGCTCTTGAGGCACAAGATAAGGATGTTATTTTTTTAGGAAAAGCTGCATATGCCCCAGTTTATAAAATTACAAAAAATTCGAAAATATTCGAGATAAAACTTTTTCCAGGTTATGATCGTTGGGGAATGAACCTAAGACAATATTTAGTTGACAGTGGCGCTGTTTTACGTGAGGCTACGGATGCCATTGTTACCAAATTAATAGAAAAAGATGGTAATTCATATGAGGAACCAATATTATCATTAGAATTTTGTGGCGCATTACCCGCGGGTAATAATGCATGGCAAAGATGTGGAAGAGCTTTAGCATCCGCATATGCAAAAATACCATACTTATATTTTGCTGAGATAGGAGGCGTTGAATTAGATGCAGATAGGCAGATAAAAGCGTCTAGATTTCCAAATCCCTTAGTGCCATTTTCGTATTTAACTTTAGGGGAAGTTGAAAAAACAATAGCTATTCCTGTTTTTGCGGGAAGCGCTTCTTTAAATGATGCTATAAAGCAAAAATTTGATAAATATTTTGGTTTAAATGAAGCTATAATCGAGGGTATGCTAAACTTAGTTGAAACTATGTAGAAATAAAGGCTGGGTTCTCCTATAATAGAGCTGATTGATTAACGACTCTATTAAATAAACGAAAGGAGAAACCCATGCCTATAGGTAATATA
>Ga0247841_10004235_pt1 | contig 25016 bp, 25 predicted proteins | sample LaCruzMarch2015__2_FD_192410 | JGI IMG/M metagenome (GOLD analysis project Ga0247841, IMG submission 192410) | Freshwater microbial communities from meromictic Lake La Cruz, Castile-La Mancha, Spain - LaCruzMarch2015_18m | ecosystem: Environmental > Aquatic > Freshwater > Lake | place: Spain... | reverse complement strand
TCTAAACCCCGTAGGGGTTTCATGTTAATAGAATGTTGTTTACAAAAGAATATTACTACGGGGTTCCTGTTAATAGAATAATTATTAAACACGCTCCAAACCCCGTAGGGGTTTCCTGTTAATAGAATGTTGTTTACAAAAGAAAATTACTACGGGGTACGTGTGAAAATAATATCGTGTTCTATTAACAGGTAACGCCTACGGCGTTGAAAACAAAAAACCCCGTGGGGGTTTCATGTTAATAGAATAATTATTAAAAACGCTCCAAACCCCGTAGGGGTTTCATGTTAATAGAATATTGTTTACAAAAGAAAATTACTACGGGGTTCGTGTGAAATAATATCGTGTTCTATTAACAGGCAACGCCTACGGCGTTGAAGAGAAAAAGAAAAGAGATTCCGAAACAAGTTCGAAATGACAAATGACAGGCAACGCCTACGGCGTTGAAAACAAAAAACCCCGTAGGGGTTTCATGTTAATAGAATAGTTATTAAATACGCTCTAAACCTCGTAGGGGTTTCCTGTTAATAGAATAATTATTAAACATGCTCCAAACCCCGGAGGGGTTTCATGTTGATGGAATGTTGTTTACAAAAGAAAATTACTACGGGTTTCGTGTGAAATAATATCGTGTTCTATTAACAGGCAACGCCTACGGCGTTGAAGAGAAAAAGAAAAGAGATTCCGAAACGATCCCGAAACGAGTTCGGAACAAGATTCGGAATGACAAATGACAGGCAACGCCTACGGCGTTGAAGAGAAAAAGAAAAGAGATTCCGAAACGATCCCGAAACGAGTTCGGGACAAGATTCGGAATGACAAATGACAGGCAACGCCTACGGCGTTGAAAACAAAAAACCCCGTAGGGGTTTCATGTTAATAGAATAATTATTAAACACGCTCTAAACCCCGTAGGGGTTTCATATTAATAGAATAATTATTAAAAACGCTCTAAACTCCGTAGGGGTTTCATGTTAATAGAATGTTGTTTACAAAAGAAAATTACTACGGGTTTCGTGTGAAATATATCGTGTTCTATTAACAGGCAGTAATTTATATGATGATTACGCGAAAATAAAATATAAAATTATAAGAACTACACCCGCAATTGTAATCGTAGCATAATCCTGAATTATGCCGGTTTGAATTTTCCTCCAGTCAATACTAAGCCTCGATACATAAAAAGAAATACCGTTCACAAATCCGTCGATAATTTTAACGTCAAATATCTTCCAGAGAAAAAATTCCGATGCATTTTGTACCGGCTCAACAACTGATTTATCGTAAATTTCATCAAGATAGTATTTGTTTTCAAGAATTTTCCCGAATCCTTTTTCTTTTTCAAACCTCTCCTGTTTGGAAAATTTCTTAAACGCGAAATAAATCACGCCTGCGGCTACTATAACAGATAATATCAAAAGTAATATTTCCACCGACAGTGCATGATGTCCTTCGGGTTTATACAGCTGAATTACCCGATTTGCATTTGTAAAAACAGGTTCAAGCCAGCGCTCAAGATAATTCGGCAATCCTGTGAAATGCGGCAATCCGATAAAACCGCCGATAGCCGAAAGAATTCCGAGAATAATAAGTGGTATCGTCATAGTTCGCGGTGATTCATGCGGATGAACTTTATTTTCATTGTATCTCGCTTTACCAAAAAATGTTAATCCCGTAAGACGGAACATATAAAAAGCAGTCAAAGCGGCAGTGAACAGAACAATTATGTATGGCAAAATTCCGGCGTTTATGAATGTCTGATAAAGTATTTCATCTTTACTGAAAAATCCCGAAAGCGGCGGAATCCCGGATATGGCAAAAGCGCCGACGAGGAAAGTTATATATGTAATCTTCATTTTATTTTTTAGACCGCCCATATTTCTTATATCCTGCTCGTCATGCATGGCGTGAATTACCGAACCGCTGCCGAGAAACATAAGTGCTTTAAAGAAGGCATGGGTAATCAAATGAAATATTGCGACACCGTAGGACATTGTTCCCAGTGCTATGAACATAAAGCCAAGCTGTGAAATTGTCGAATAAGCAAGTATTTTTTTAATATCATTTTGCTTTAATGCAATAGTTGCCGATATAAGCGCAGTAAGTATTCCGACAATCAGAACTACCTGCGAAGCAGTAGGGGATAGGGCATACAGAACGGAAGTTCTTGCAATAAGATAAATTCCCGCAGTTACCATAGTCGCGGCATGTATAAGCGCGGAAACCGGAGTCGGACCTGCCATCGCGTCCGGCAGCCATACAAACAGCGGAATTTGAGCCGATTTTCCCGTGGCACCGAGGAAAAACAAAAGCGCTATTGCCGTCAGTAAACCACTGTTAACCGGCATACCGGCAATGCTCCCCAGAAATCCCGATATTTCAAGAGTACCGAAATTAGCGAAAATAAGAAACATAGCCGTCATGAATCCGAAATCTCCGATTCGGTTAACTATGAAGGCTTTCTTTGCCGCGTCTCCCGTAAATTTCTTTTCAGACCAAAAACCTATGAGCAGGTACGAGCATAATCCAACACCTTCCCAACCCAGGAAAACAAGTAAAAAGTTATCTGCAAGCACAAGATTAAGCATCGCAAATATGAAAAGATTTAAATATGAGAAAAATCTGGCAAAACTCTCATCACCGTGCATGTATCCAATGGGATATACATGTATGAGAAATCCGATTCCCGTTACAACCATGACCATGGTAATGGACAGAGGATCGAGTACAAAAGAATAATTAATGCTTAATTTACCTGCGGCAATCCAGTTGAAATAATTTAAAACTATCTTTCTCGATTCCGGCGGAACCGATATAAAATCCAGAAACACCAGAAAAGTGATGAAAAAAGGAACAAATACGAGAAAAGAAGACAAATAACCTGAAAACTTCTCTGAATTAATACGTTTTCCAAATAAAATATTGATTAAAAAACCAAATAACGGCAATAATGTAACAAGTAAAAAATATTTTGTCATAAAAGCAAATTTACCATTTTAAAATATTAATTTCATCAATATTTAAGGTTTCTTTATTTCTGAATAACGATATTACAATTGCAAGACCGATTGCGGCTTCGGCGGCAGCAACTGTCATAACGAAAAACACAAATATCTGTCCCGAAGAATTACCTAAAAATGAAGAAAAGGAAACCAGTGAGATATTGACAGCATTTAGCATTAATTCAATGCACATAAAAATAATAATAGCATTTCTTCTCACCAAAACACCGATGACACCTATAGCAAACAGTATAGCGCTTAAAATCAGGTAAAAATTTATATCAATCATAATATTTATTAATATTAAAGACAAATTAAGAAATAATACTAACAAAATAAATCTAATATCGTAACTACTCAGCATTAAAATAAATAGCCACAGATTCACAGATTTAGCTAAAATATTTTAAAATAATACTCATTCCAAAAAGAAAGTTGTCAAATTGGAAGAACAATTTTTGGGGTATAAATTGAAATTCATAATAGTTTAGGCGAAAATCACTAATAACAGAAATAATAATTTTATAATCTGTGAATCTGTGGCAACCTTTATAATTTTTACGCTGAGTAGTTACCTAATATCTAATCATTATGGAAAGGGGATTAATTTTATGAAAAATACTAAGATTCCAGAGATTATAAAGAAAACATAAACATTCGACTTTACATAATATATATTATATAACACATTTATCAACTATGGTTTATTTCTTATCAAATATGTTTAATGCAATTTTCTGATTCACGGTTGAAAATCTATTGTTTATTCTCTGAAACCTCTATATCTTTACAGAAAATACCGATTGAAGTTAATAGATAAATATATTCTCAAACATTTTATTCAGAATTTTCTGTTCGGATTATCCTGTTTCGTTCTGATTTTCATACTTGTTGACTTATTTGAGAATATGGATAAATTTATTGATAAGAAACTTAGTTTACCGTTGCTTGCACTATATTACGCATATTTCATACCGGATATTCTTAAACTCATAACTCCGGTCGGTATTTTACTGGCTTCTTTATTCACTATAAGCCGGTTTGTCAATTATTCCGAACTTACGGCAATGAAGTCTGCCGGTATCAGCATTTACCGCTATTTGCTCCCGATTATTACGGTTGGTATGATAATCACATTATTTTCAGTTTATTTCAACGGCTGGATTGTTCCAAAAACCAACCATTTAAAGTACAATTTTGACCGTAATTATCTCGGCAGAAATTCAATTCCTAACTCAATTCAGAATATCTATATTCAGGATAAGAAGAACCGTATAATTACTATAAATACTTATGATAAAATAGCTTTGACCTGCAGTAACACTTCAATACAAATTTTCAATCCGGATACTCTGTTTTCTTTAAAAGCGCGATATGATATTGAAAGAATGAAATGGGATTCAACGAGAAATGATTGGTTTATAAATAAGGTATATGAGCGGCAATTTTATTATGCCGAAACTGAAAGTCTGAAAACCAATTTCAATTTATACATAAGTGATTTAAAGTATGTCCAGAAGATTAGTATAGACCCGTCACAAATTGAGAAAAGACAGCTAAGGCCTGAAGAGCTTGTTTTAAGTGATTTCCGTCAATTCATTGACAATCTCGAAGAAAGCGGACAGGATGCCGCTAAAGAGAAAGTGGATTATTATTCTATTATCTCATTCCCTTTCGCAAATCTTGTAACCATCATCTTTGGTGTATCAATTTCATCAAACCGTCGTAAAGCAGGAGCCGCGCTTCATTTCGGAATCAGCCTGATAGTCAGTTTTTTTTATCTCGGTTTTGTAAAAATCTCTCAGGTTTTCGGCTATAACGGTGATTTAAATCCGATATTAACAGCCTGGCTTGCGAATATTCTGTTTCTTGCCATATCTCTCGCGAATTTTTACAGATTAAACCGAATCTGAAAAATCAGTTGATTTTGTCGCCGCCCTGAGTTTGCGGCACCTGGAAGCCAAAAGTACTTTCATTCCCTGTTCCGTTCAGTTTTATTTCACCGTACTGGTTTTCAAATCTTTCGATGTTATCTTTAAGAGCATTCATAAACATCTTGCAATGCTGAGGCGTCATAATTATACGTGAATGTACTTTTGCCTTGGGAATACCGGGAAAAATTCTCGTGAAATCCAGTATAAATTCGGCTCCGGAATGTGAAACAATTACGAAGTTCGAATATGCCCCTTCGGCTTCTTTTTCGCCGAGTTCTATGTTTATTTGTGCCGGCTGATTGATATCGCTCATAAGTTTGATTTATTTGTCTGAAATTAGCGATTATCTTTTTTAATTAACAGACATTCTTTTTTCATTTAGTAAATAGTATTAATAAGTTAAATTGTATAGTTTAGTAATTTAATTTAATATTATATGAGTTTATTAATTATCGGCTCTATAGCTTTAGATACAATTGAAACGCCTTATGGTAAGGAAGAATACACACTCGGAGGCTCGGCAACGTTCATATCTACTGCCGCAAGCTACATAACAAACGACGTTCGCCTTGTCGGCATCGTCGGATATGATTTCCCCGATTGTGAGGTGAAATTCCTCGAATCACGCGGAATTGATATTTCCGGTCTAGAAAAATCAAAAGACAAAAAAACTTTTCACTGGCACGGTGTTTACAGTAAAGATATGAATTCACGCGATACAATTACTACGGAACTGAACGCGTTCGAAACATTCGACCCTGTTATCCCGGAAAAATTCAGAGATAGTAAATTTGTTTGTCTCGGAAACGTTCATCCCGCAATTCAGAAAAAAGTGATTCTTCAGTTAAGGAATCCGGATTTTGTTATGATTGATACGATGAACTTCTGGATTGACGGCGAACCCGCAAAACTGAAAGAAACCATGAAACTTGTTGATATGATGGTTATCAATGATTCTGAAGCGCGCGATTTATCGGGAGAATTTAATTTAGTTCTCGCCGCCGAAAAAATCCTTACAATGGGTCCGAAAATGCTTATAATCAAAAAAGGCGAACACGGAGCTCTGCTTTTTACAAAGGACCTGGTTTTCTCGGTCCCCGCCTACCCTCTTGCAAAAGTATCCGACCCAACGGGCGCGGGTGATACTTTCGCCGGCGGTTTTATGGGCTGGATATCGCGCACTGCTAACCTCTCCCCGGAAAACCTTAAACTTGCTATCGTTTACGGAAGCGTTATGGCTTCCCTTGCCGTAGAAGAGTTTTCTCTCGGAGGTATAAGAGCTCTTGATAATAACAAAATAATGAAACGCTTTAATGAATTCAGGAACTTAACTTACTTCGATGCGGTAAAATTATAGTATGAAACAACTTAAAATGATTAACGTATGTCATTAATGAGGTCAAAAGCAGTTGTCCTCAGCGGTTTCAGATACGGAGAAACAAGCAAAATTATTACTTTATTTACGGAAACATCCGGGAAATTTGCCGCCGTCGTCAAGGGAGTGAGAAACAGTAAGTCGAAATACGGAGCAGTTTTTGAAAATATGAATCTTATTGAAGTTATTTTGAATAAGAAAGACAACCGGGATCTTCAGATAATATCAAAGGCAGAATGTATAAATCCGTTCTTTCATATTAAATCTGATTTTGATAAACTTTCGGCGGCATACAGGATGGTAGAATTAACATCTAAAACAACGTATGATTATGACCCGAATTACGGTGTTTTCTGTTTATTATCGGAATCTATGAAAAAACTCGAAGAAATAAGCGCAGGAATGGAGACTCTGTATCTGTACTTCCAGATCCATCTTGCACTGCATCTCGGCATAGATCCTTTGGGAATAAACAGTACTGAAAATTCATTACAGGTGAATGAAGAATTCCGATTGCCGTATAAGCCGGCTTTCCGTATAAACGAGAATCAGAGGGCAATGCTGCTGGCCGTCTCCGGTTGCGAATTAGATATGATTAACATAATTAAGACCGATATTGATACAATAAAATGCCTGCAGGAGGTTTACAACATGCACTTTATGATGAATTTACAGAAGTTCGGTTATCTTAAAAGCCATAAAATTTTTGAACAATTAAAAAAATGAATATGACCTTTGTTACATCTTTATAAAGATTATCTTAGTAAACATAACAAAAGGAGAAAAATACACATGCCAAAAAAAGCAATATTCGCGGGCGCATTTTTATTGGTGCTTGCACTGTCATTCGGAGCAATTCTGATTGCCAATTTCAGCGGTGTGAAAATGCTTGTTGCAGATTCACAGATAGACTTTAAAACAACACCCCCTGTTCAGTCGAACAGCAATATAAAAGGTCTCAACGATGCCTTTATTGAAATTGCAAAATCAGTAACTCCATCGGTCGTATTTATAGATGTTACAAGCAATGTCAAACAAAAAGAGGGCGATAAGAATTTTCAGTTCTTTTTTGGTCCCGATTTTAACATGGATGATGTTCCGCAGCACGGTTCCGGTTCGGGAGTAATCATCAGTAAAGACGGTTATATAATGACAAATAATCACGTCGTCGGAAACGCTTCCGAAAAGGGCATCAAGGTAGTATTAAGCGATAAACGCGAGTTCACTGCGAAGCTGATAGGAACCGACCCCAATACCGATGTTGCAGTAATCAAGATTGATGCCGAAAACCTGTCTGCCGCTTCTGTAGGTAATTCGGATGAGGTTCAGGTCGGTCAGTGGGTTCTTGCTCTGGGTAATCCGCTGGGGCTTAATAACACCGTAACAGCGGGTATCGTATCCGCATTGGGGCGTAATATATCCGTTACGGGCGACAGTTATGCGATAAACAATTATATACAGACCGATGCTGTCATTAATCCCGGCAACAGCGGCGGAGCGCTTGTTGATATAAACGGATCCGTTATCGGAATTAACGCGGCAATTAAAACAACTACCGGATATTATCAGGGATATGGTTTCGCTATTCCGATTAACATAGCAAAAAATGTCGCCGCCGAACTTATTAAATTCGGAAAAATAGACCGTGGATATATCGGCGTATCAATCAAAGATGTTGACTCGAAAGAAGCTAAAGGATTAGGACTTGATATAGCGCGCGGTGTGCTGATTCAAAATGTTATTAAAGGCGGCGCCGGCGAAGACGCAGGTTTAAAAACAGGCGATGTTATATTAAGTGTTGATAAGAAAGAAGTTAATGCCGCTAACCAGCTCCAGACTGTTATAGGTTCAAAAAGACCGGGAGAATCTGTGGTTCTTTCTGTATTCCGTGACGGTAAGTCGGTTGATATTCCGGTGAAATTAAAGCCAAGGTCGGATAATGATGCGGCTAATCTGAATGATAATCAGTTAAAACAAAAGGAAGAACAGTCCGAACTTGCATCAAAACAGTTTGATAATATCGGTATTATCGTTACCGAACTTCCTCCTGTTATTTCAAAACAATATGAGATAAACAGCGGAATACTCATTAAGGAAGTAGCGCACTTTTCCGAAGCTTTTAACCGCGGACTAAGAGCAGGTTTCGTTATAATTGAAGCCGATAAGCAGAAAATCGAAAATATAAAACAGCTCGAATCTGTTATCTCCGGAAAGAATAAAGGGGATGTTGTGGTTTTTAAAGTTGTTACACAGGCAAAAGATATCAGGCTTGTGGCTCTTGAAATACAATAGTTTAAATTTTATCGGATTTTTCCCGGACTGGTTTTTTTACTCACGGTCCGGGATTTTTTACTTGCATTTAAAATATATTATTACTAACTTGCTTTTAACGTGAAAAAAGGATTAATAAATATTGTTTTATTGTTAGTGTTCATTACATCTGGTTTCTTATATGCCGGAAATAATAAACATTTCAATTTACCCGCTGATGGAGACGGAAAATATGTTTTTCAGCAGTCCGAAGACTATAAACTTTTTCAGAATTTTCCCAATCCTTTTAATCCCGTCACAAAAATAAGTTATAAGATAAGTAAAGGGGGCTTTGTTTCCCTGAGTGTCTTTAACTTAGTAGGTCAGGAACTTGCAGTACTCGTAAATGAAAACCAGTCCATGGGAAGGTACGAAGTCGAATTCGATGCCTCGACACTGCCCACGGGAGTTTATCTTTACAAACTGCAGGTTAACGGATTTTCATCCGTAAAAAGAATGACCGTAATCAAGTAATTTTTCTTAAAATATTGAAGAAAGGATTTAAGGGTGAGGTATTTAACTTTATTTTTTACATTACTCCTGTCAGTATCTGTTTATTCCCAAGGGTTTGTCTATGACGATTTTTCAATAAAAGATTTAAGCGCCTGGACATCAGGCGGCATTGAAATAAAATATTCACACGAAAACGATAATAAGGAAAACGGTTTTTTGGAAATATATACCAAGTCTCCCGTGAAATCGGGTTGTTATATCGGCAAAATTATAAAAAATAAACCTTTTTTATTCACGGCGGGTAATTATTTAAATGTCATGCTGCAGGGTGTCTCAAATGACGTAACCGTCAAATTTTGCTTTTTGTATGACATTGATAACAACGGAAAATACAATGAGGACAAGGATATTATGCTTCAGTCAAAACCGATTTCTCTTAACTTCAGCGGCTTTAAAGAAACAAAAATTAAGCTTGATGAAGAAAACTTCACAATAATTTCAAAGTTCAAGGACGATTTTTCCGTAACGGAGGAAGAAATAACCGGCTTACAGATTGAATATGAAACCGGTAAAAATTTCAGGGAATCAAAACTTGAAACCGGCATTGCACTGATTTCGGAAATAGTTAACAAAGAAAACATAAGTTCAAAAGACCAGCAGGATAATACGCTGAAAGAAAAGGAATCGTACTTTGATGCGAAGAATTATCCGAATCCGTTTAATCCATCAACTACAATCAGTTATACTCTTAAAGAAAGCAGTTATGTAAAGCTTTCTGTATATGACAGGCTCGGACGTGAAGTAAAAACACTGGTTGAAGACCAGCAGAATGCCGGAACGCACACCGTTGAATTCAACGGGTCGAGTCTTCCGAGCGGAATCTATTTTTTCAGGATTAAAACAAACGAGCGTACTGAAGTTAAAAAAATGATCCTCGCGAAATAAATATTTTTAAATTAGTCTGTAACCCCGGTAATTCGTTATGCGGGGTTTTTTTATGCTTTTGATTTATCAGACAGTAAAACGACATTCTTATCATAAGCAATTACACTCTCGGAAAACTTTTCGTGTAATTTTTCCGGTAAGTTGGTTAAAGGATTCACATTAACCAGAATCCCCTTCCCCGTGGCTATCATATTACCCGTTGCGCTTTGTTCGATAATATGTTCGAAACAAAAACTGGAATTCTTTATCCATGCGATACGTGTATAAATATTCAGAACATCATCAAACTTTGCGAAAGCTAAATAATCCACGGAATTATGAACTACAAACACTTTCAATCCGTCCGGCGATGATCCGCAGGCGTTGAGACTACTTTCTAAATTCCGTTTATATTCGAATCTGCCGATTTCCATATATCTGAGAAAGTTTGAATTATGGACAACCCGCTCCCAGTCAACTTCCCAGGTCCTTACGCGTATTTCAACTTTATGCCGGAAATCCGCCGGAGATAATATATTTTTCATATTCATTTTATAAATTAAAATATTTTAAATTCACTTAAATTTATGACTAAAATTCGTTATATTTCGATACTTTTTGAAAGAAATCAAATATCTCAAATAAAATCTAATTTTTTATGGACAAAATCAAAGTACTAATTATGGGTGCCGCCGGAAGGGATTTCCATAATTTCAACGTTTTTTACAGGAATAATCCGCGTTACGATGTCGTTGCTTTTACAGCCACACAGATTCCATATATTGATGACAGGAAATATCCAGCCGCCCTCTGCGGTGAATTTTATCCGAAGGGTATCCCGATACACCCGGAATCCGAATTATTTGCACTGATAAAGAAACATAAAGTTGAAGAAGTTGTGTTTTCTTATTCGGACGTTAATTTTAATTATGTAATGACAAAAGCCGCGCAGGTAAATGCTGTCGGAGCTTCTTTTAAAATGCTCGGCGCTGAAGAAACAATGATTAAATCCGCAAAACCGGTTATTGCCGTTGTTGCTAACAGAACCGGTTCAGGAAAGAGCCAGACATCAAGAAAAGTTATTGAAATTCTGATGTCACTCGGAAAAAAAGCGGTCGCTATCAGGCATCCTATGCCGTACGGCGACCTTGTAAAACAAAAAGTCCAGAGATTTGCCGCAATTGCTGATTTGAAAAAGCATAAATGCACAATCGAGGAGATGGAAGAATATGAACCTCACGTATCAAGAGGAAATGTGATTTATGCAGGAGTAGATTATGAAGCAATAGTCCGCGAAGCTGAGAAAGAAGCTGATGTCATTGTCTGGGACGGCGGGAATAACGATTTACCATTTTATAAAGCTGATATGATTATTACGGTTACCGATCCGCATCGTCCGGGTCATGAGTTGACATATTACCCGGGATTAACGAATTTATTAATGGCGGATGTAGTTGTTCTTAATAAAATTGATTCTGCAATTCCTGAAAATATTAAAACGGTAAGGGACAATATAATCCGAAATAACCCTAAAGCAATCATAATCGAAGCCGCCTCGCCGATTTCACTCGACAGTCCCGAAGACTTAAAATTAATAAGGGGCAAACGCGTACTTGTGGTTGAAGACGGACCGACTTTAACACACGGTGAAATGAAATTCGGAGCAGGAATAATCGCGGCTCAGAAATTCGGAGCGAAAGAAATTGTTGACCCGAGAAACTACGCAGTTAAAAGTCTCGAAGAAACTTACAGGAAATATCCCAATATCGGCACACTGCTCCCTGCAATGGGTTACGGTGATGAGCAAATTAAAGACCTTGAAACGACTATCAACCGCGTACCGTGCGACGCAGTTATTATTGCTACACCAATAGACCTCAGAAGACTCGTTAAAATTAAAAAACCCACAGTGAGGGTTTCATATAATCTGCAGGAAATCGGCAAACCCGACCTGACCGATGTCATAACAGATTTCTTTAAAAAGAAATAGATGCTGAAACAAGGTTCAGCATGACAAAAAAAGGAAATAGATGCTGAAACAAGGTTCAGCATGACAAAGTGTTGAAAAAGCCCGCAATTGCGTTCTTTTTTTTTATCAGATTAACGATTTCATTTTTTCTAATTTCTCAAGAGATTCATCGAGTTTTTGTTTCTCTTTTTCGATTACTTCTTTAGCGGCTTTTTCAAGAAATGACTGATTTGAAAGTTTCTTTTTCAATCCTTCGGTGTATTTTAATAAACTCTCATACTCTTTTATAATTTTATCCTTGTTCTTAAACTGTTTCCGTGCCGGTATTTCGTCCGCAAATTTAAGCTGAACGGCAAAATATTCACCGGATGTACCTTCAAAATCAGTATTGATATCAGCGGCTGATTCTAATATGATTTTCCCTTTAAGATTGAGTAAAACCGAAGAAGTCCCTGAAAATACTTCAAGAGACTCCCCTGCCGATATATTCAGAGGCCGGACTATTAAATCATATTCATAGTTATAAACACTTTCGAATTTTGCGCGCTCATTTCTTGCAGTTGTAATAAAATCCTTAAAGTAACCGAAATTAATTTCTATATCATCAGCGATCTTAGAGCCGTCGGTGACGGGAAAATCCGCAAGAGACAAGCTATTACTGCCGCGTTCATCCGATAGCAAATGCCACAGTTCTTCGGTCACAAAAGGAATTACAGGATGTAACAGTTTCAAAACATTTTCATACATTACAAGAGCCCTGTTTATGATTGCCGCAGCTGAAGAAGCATTTTCGTTGATTTTTCCTTTAGTTAATTCGATATACCAGTCACAGAAGTCGTTCCATACAAAACTATAAAGAGATTTTGTATAATCGTTCAGTCTGTAATGATTCATGTAATATTCAACATCCCTGAGCGTTGTATTATATCGGCTGTCAATCCATTGTTCGACGAAATCATAATCCTGTCCGGCATTACCGGATTCGGGAGAAGTTTCAATCTTATTCCGTGTCAGCATAAGGAATCTGCCGGCATTCCACAATTTAGTAATAAAATTCCTGCCGATTTCCGTATTTTTCGTATCAAATAAAACATCTGAGCCGAGCGGAGCGAGATAAACAATTGTAAACCTCAGCGCATCAGTACCGTAATCATCCATAATCTGCAGAGGATCGGGAGAATTACCGAGCGATTTCGACATTTTCCTGCCGATTCCGTCTCTGACGGTTGAATGGAAATACACATCTTTAAAAGGGATATCCTTCATATATTCCAAACCTGACATTATCATCCTCGCAACCCAAAGGAAAATTATATCGGGAGCGGTTGAAAGAAAATCAGTCGGATAAAAGTACTTCAAATCAGCATTTTCAGCGTCCTTTTGAGAATTCTCCCATCCGAAAACGCTGAAAGGCCATAACCATGACGAAAACCATGTATCCAAAACGTCCGGATCCTGATTATAGTTTTCCATATCCGAAGGCGGCTCTGTTTCACAGTAAATCTCATTCGTATTTTTGTGATACCAGATAGGAATCTGATGTCCCCACCAAAGCTGACGTGAAATACACCAGTCGCGGACGTTATTAAGCCAGTAATAATAAGTTTTAGTCCATTTATCGGGATGAAATTTAATCTTACCTTCTTCCACAACCTTTATCGCAGGTATGGCAAGTTTCTTCATAGAAACAAACCATTGATCAGAAAGATATGGTTCAATAACGGCTCCGGTTCTTTCAGAAATATTTACATTATGTGTAAAATCCTCAATTTTCTCAATAAATCCGAGCACCTCAAGCTTTTCGAGAATTTTCTTCCGGGCAGATTTTACGGATAGTCCTTCAAACTCAATACCGTTCTCATTTATCTTTCCGTCTTTTGTCAGCACATTAACAATATCAAGGTTGTGTCTTTTACCTACTTCAAAATCGTTTGCATCGTGAGCGGGAGTAATTTTCAAAGCCCCTGTTCCGAATTCAACATCAACATAATTATCGAAAACAACTGGAATAATTTTGTTCACTAAGGGCAATATAACTGATTTACCTGAAAGACAGTTATATCTCTCGTCAGAAGGATTCACTGCAACTGCAGTATCGCCCAGCATTGTTTCCGGTCTGGTAGTTGCGATAATCAGAAAATTATCTTCCCCGGCAATCGGGTACTTGATATAATATAATTTATCGTTTTTCTCGACATAGCTAATTTCGTCGTCGCTGAGCGCAGTTTGAGAAATACTATCCCAGTTAACAATTCTCTTTCCTTTATATATCAGCCCTTTTTTGTATAAATCCACGAAAACATGTTTAACTGCTTTCGATAAGCCTTCATCGAGCGTAAACCGCTCCCTTGACCAGTCAACCGAAACTCCGAGTTTGCGCAGTTGTACTAAAATAATTCCGCCGTATAATTCCTTCCATTCCCATACTTTCCGTATGAATTCATCTCTGCCGAGTTCATTTTTAGACAGACCTTTACCCCTTAAATCCTCTTCAACTTTAATCTGAGTGGCAATTCCTGCGTGATCCATACCGGGCACCCAGCATACTTCGTAATTCAGCATTCGCTTCCAGCGGCAGTATATATCCTGAATAGTATTATTGAGAATATGTCCGATATGCAAAATACCGGTGACATTCGGCGGAGGAATAACGACTGAATATTTCTTCTTCCCGGAATTTACGACTGAATTATAAGTTTTATTGATTTCCCAGAAATCTCTCCATTTTTGCTCAATTTCAGGTGCGCTGTATTTAGGGGGAATTTCAAACATGCAATAACATCATTAATTTATATTAACATTTTTGTAACTACTCAGCCATAAAAATAAATTGCCACAGATTCACAGATTATAAAACTATTCTTTATGTTATTAGCGATTTTCGCCTAAAATATGATGAATTTCTATTCATACCCCAAATAGTTCTTCTAATTTCACAACTTTCTTTTATACTGAATATTATTTTTGAATATTTCATTAGCTAAATCTGTGAATCTGTGGCTATTTTTAATAACGCTGAGTAATTATACATTTTTTTTCATTTTTTCCATTATTTCACAGGCAAGATTCATATATGCAATGGCTCCGATTGAGTTAATCCTGTACAGGCAAAGAGGTTTTCCGAAAAATGTTGCTTCATTAAGCAGATTCGACACAGGAATTATCGTATTCATCATATACTCACCATATTTCACTTTCAATTCCCTTTCGGAAATCTCAGTTACCTTGGAATTTGATTCATACATCGTCAGAATAATACCCTCAATCTCAAGATACGGGTTAGATATTTCCCGTATCCACTCCAGATACTGAAACAATCGGTCAACGGCATATAATGACAAATGTCCGCATTTAACAGGAATCAAAATAGAATCGGAAGCCGTTAAAGCGTTAGCTGTTATTCCCCTTAAAACTGGAGGACAGTCAATAATAACAAAATCATATTTCATACGCGCTTCCTTAAGGGCGTTTTTCAGTATAACACGGTTTTCGGTTACTTTCGAGAACTTTTCATCAAGTTGAATTGAATTGATGTTGGCGGGAATAAAATCGAGGTAATCAATATCTGTCTTATGAATCGTATAAGCTATTGATTTTGTAAAATTGAAAATTTCTGAAATTCCCGCCTTAATCTTATCCGGCGTAAATCCAAGCGCAACTGCGGAAGAACCGAACGGATCGACATCAATAAGAAGAGTTTTCTTCTCAGAAACTGCGAGTGAAGCGGCGAGATTTACGGCAGTCGTAGTTTTTCCTGCCCCGCCTTTCGAAATACAAACTGAAATAACTTTACCCATCAACACCTGCCTGAAGTTCAATATAACTTCCGAGCTTCGCTTTTAATAAATCTCCCTTAATAACTTTCCCGACTCCTTCCGGTGTACCGGTGAATATCAAATCGCCTTTAGATATCGAGAATATACTTGATATATAAGCTATTAACTTATATATATTAAATATCATTAATGATGTATTACTAAACTGTATTCTACTATTGTTCAAATATAACTCGATATCTGTATTCATTGGATTATGCATATTTTCGGAGGGAAGGATTTTTGAAACCGGCGCCGAGGTAATAAACCCTTTTGCCACAGTCCATGGAAGACCTTTCTTTTTCAGTTCAGACTGGACATCCCTGAGCGTCATATCCAGACCTACGGCATAGCCGAAAATATAATCTTTTGCATTTTCCTCCGGAATATTATACCCGTCCTTCCCTATTGCCACAACCATTTCGGTTTCATAGTGGAGGCAATCCGATATTTTTTCACCGTTAACCGAGGGAATAGAAATTGTTTCTCCGCCGGAGATAACGGCTGTATCCGGTTTCGAAAATATTACAGGTTTCTCGGGAATACAGGTGGAATTAAACTCCTTTATATGCTCCGTATAATTCTGTCCGACGCAGAATATATTGTGCACTTCGAATAATTCCTCTGAATCGTATATTTTTATATATTTTTTCAATTTTACAGTATGGAATAAAATATTTGATTGTTATTTATCACGGCAAAAGGTTTACAGATAAGCTTGAAACCATTGAAAGGAGTATTCCGGCTTTTAGATTTAAATTTAGAACTGTCAACTGTCCATTCTTTATTAATATTAAGAATAGTCAGATTTGCCTTTTCGCCTTTCCGTATTCTGATTTCCGGAAGATTTAATAATTTCCGCGGATTCACAGAGATTTTCCGTATAAATTCACTCAGAGAAATAACGCCTGTTTTGACCAGATACGTGAACGAAAGTCCGGCGCAGGTTTCAAGACCGATAATTCCGAACGGCGCGGTTTTTAAATCTGCCGATTTCTCTTTTGCAGTATGCGGAGCATGGTCTGTACATATAATTTCAATAATATTATCTCGTAAGCCATCTAAAATATTCTTAATATCGGATTCAGTCCGCAGAGGCGGATTCATCTTCGCATTACTCCCCTCTTTTTCAACAGCAGTATCAGTTAAAACGAAATGATGCGGACATACTTCAGCCGTAACGGATAGTCCGTCAGCTTTTGCTTTTCTTATCAAATCCACACTGCCGCCGCATGATATATGCTGTAAGTGATACAAAGCGCCTTTAATATCCGCCGTAATTTTCAGGTCACGCGATACAATTTCAGTCTCACTTTCATGCGGAATTCCCGCAACTCCGAGATTCTCCGATACCTTCCCTTTGTGTATGACTCCCGAGCCGCCAGCCTTATAATCTTCGGCATGCTGAAGAACCGGTAATCCCGATTTTGAAGAAAACCCGAGGGCAGTCCGCATCAGCGCTTCGCTGTAAACAGGACTTCCGTCATCGGTCAGCGCTAAAGCACCTGCTCTTTGCAACTCAAAATAATCGGAACTCACCATACCTTCTCTGTTTTTCGAAACACATGCCGAGGCGTAAACATCTACGATATTACCGTCGGATTTGTTTAATAAATCCTTTAATACTTCTGCATTATCAACAGGCGGTTTTGTATTCGGCATACACAATACACCTGTAAATCCTCCGTTTGCGGCTGATTCAGCTCCCGACGAAATACTTTCGGGTAAATCCTCCTTTTCAGTTTGCCCCGGGTATCTGAAGTGAACATGCATATCAAAAAATCCGGGCGCGCACAGGAGTGAATTTCCTTCGACTATCTCAACATCATCCGGAACATTATTTTGCACGGAAGTACTTTCAATTACGCCATTGCGTATATAAACATCCGTTACACCGTTTATATTATCCGAAGGAGATATTAGAGTTATGTTTTTAAATAATAAATTCAAATTGAAAGAATAAAACTAACTAAAAATGTGGGCAATACCGGATTCGAACCAGTGACCTCTTCCGTGTGAAGGAAGCGCGCTAACCGACTGTGCCAATTGCCCTTCTGTGTTAAGTTACAAACTATGAACCAATAAGAAAATTCCATAATAAAGCATCGAGTATAAGAATCATTGCGGCGCAGATAACGAATGATTTAATTGTTGATTGTCCTACACCCTGCGCCCCGCCTGTTGTATTAAATCCTACAAAACATCCTATAGACGATATTGAAAAACCAAAGAAAAACGCTTTTATCATCGCCGCATTCACGTCTTTTATTGCAAACGATTTTCTGAATCCGTTTAAAAACACTCCCCCTGATATATCAAGAAACATTGTTGATACAAGATATGAACCAACGATAGCAACCGTACATGCATAAATAACCAATACCGGCAGCATAATTGTCGCCGCTACGACTCTCGGCATTGCAAGATATCTGATAGGGCTGATTGCCATTGCCTCAAGCGCGTCTATTTGCTCGGTTACTTTCATAGTACCTATTTCAGCCGAAATTGAAGCGCCTACCCTGCCGGCAAGAACAATAGCAGAAAGTACGGGTCCGAGCTCAATAATAATTGCCCTCGGCGTAGCCGATCCCATAATGCTCAAAGGTACCATTCCTGCCATCTGATACGCCGCCTGCCATGCTGATACTGCGCCTGTAAACAAACCGATAATTGATACAAGGACAAGAGAGTTAACCCCTATATGCACCATCTGGTCGAGAATAAGTTTCCTGTCTTTAAAGACTCGCGGCAGATACCTGACTACACCGATAAACATCAGATAATAATCCTCAATATCCTTAAAGAAAGTGTAAATCTTTTTTAATACTAAATTAATAAACATAATTTTCTTACAATTGCATTCTCTGCATTTTAACCTGCAGTAATTTATTTCCGGATTTTTTCGTTACCGTAAAAACAATATCCTTATAATCAATTCTCTCGTAAATATCCGGCACATGACCTGTCACCATCTGCAGAAAACCGCTTAAAGTATGATAATCGTCGTTATCAACAGGTATATCAGAATTGAATTTACCGTTAAATTCTTCGATAGAAATCACCGGGTCAACCAAAAATATCCCGAGTTTATCTTTCTGTACATTTCTTGTTTCGATGTCATATTCATCCTCAATTTCACCGACAATTTCTTCAATAATATCTTCAAGAGTTATTAACCCTTCAACTCCGCCGTGCTCATTAACTACAATACCCAGGTGAATATGTTTACGCTGAAAATCTTTCAGGAGCTCACCGATATGTATAGTTTCCGGCACAAAATAAGCGGGACGCAAAATATCCATTAAAACAATCAGTTCCCTGTGCTCGGTTGCGCTGATTAAATCCTTTGAATAAATGATTCCGATAATATTATCGAAGTTTTCGTTGTAAACCGGAATTCGTGAATAACCTTCATCAATAACTGTTTGAATAATTCTGTCACGATGGTCGCTGATATCAAGTGCGATCATGCTGTTTCTTGGGACCATAATATCTCGTGCCATTTTATCATTAAAGTCGAATATCTTTTCAATAAGCTGATGCTCCGTCGAATCTATAACACCGGTCTTCCTGCCTTCGGCTATGAGGTATCTGATTTCTTCTTCAGAATGTAATATTTCGTCCTTTGTAACCGGTTTCATACCCAGCATTTTGATGATGCTGTTTGCTATCCAGTTTAAAAAAAGTATGAACGGCTTGAATATTTTATAAAAAATATGAAGCGGGATTGTAAGCCATAGAGCAATTGTCCTCGGATACTGAATTGCAATCATTTTCGGAGCCTGTTCCCCTACAGAAACAGTTATGAAAGTTATCAGAAGAATTCCTATTATCGTTGCGGCAGTACCTCCCAAAGCAGATTCAAGTCCCATAAATCTGAAAACCGGTAAAAACAATCTTGAAAATGAATCCTCTCCGATCCATCCTAAAAGAATATTTACAAGTGTAATTCCAAGCTGAGCCGCAGAAACATAAACATCAATATTATCCTTGACAACACGAAGATATTTCAGCCTTTTGTTATCCCTTTTCTCTCCGTCCGCTTCAATTTCCGATGCTCTGACGCGGATTATCGCGTACTCGATTGCCACGAATAGTGCGTTGAAAAGGATGAGCAAACCTATTATAAAAATATCGAAAAGAACAGATTTTATCTCCATACGAAATCTATTTTGTATAAATCATTTTCTTTATATCGGATGAATAATCGGTATCAATTTTGTAAAAATATATTCCGCTTGAATAATTACCGTATTTTGAAATATTAAACTCAATTTTATAACTTCCCGGATTTTTCACTTCGTCAAGTAAAACTGCGACTTCTTTTCCGTCTATTGAAAAGACTTTAAGCTTCACGCGCGTTGTAGAATTCAGTTCAAATGAAATATTCGTAACCGGATTGAAAGGATTGGGGTTATTCTGATGGAGAAGAAAATCGTTCTTTTCGGAGTAACCAACCTTTATTTCCTGAAATGATAATTCATTGCCGAAATTGTCTAACACCGCAATCCTGTATAGAAATACTCCGTTTGAAACAGGTACATGCTTCAGAGAAAAGAAAAGATATTCAACCGAATCCTTTTCCCTTTTAAACTCAAATTCAGATAAACTGATTTTATCAACCGGTAAATATATTTCCTCACTGCCCTTTTTATATTCAATTCTGAATACAGCCGCAGGGGAATCCTTTTCCACTCTCCATTTTAACTCTACGCTTTTCTTTACAATACGCGCAGAAACATCACTAATCAGATTACTGCTTTCTTCCTGCGAAAAGACGCATGAGCCGGCAATAAGTAAAATCAGTAAAACCTTTATACAAACACGCATTATTATCTGTTATCTTTCAAAAACTGTAAACGTTTCTCAAGCTTATTTCTATGTATAAGAAGTTTATCCTTTCCAAAAACAGCTTCTTCCTGTGATTTGAAAACGAGTTCAAATTCATCACTCATTACAATCGCCTCTTCCGGGCATACTTCTTCACAGAAACCGCAAAAAATACACCGCACCATATTAATCTCAAACTTCTCGGGAAACCTTTCTTTCAGCAGTTCAGTCTCGTTTGCCTGAACTTCAATTGCAAGAGCAGGGCAAACCCTTGAACACAGACCGCAGGCAACGCATCGCTCAACACCGTTATCCTCCAGAACAAGAACAGGTCTCCCCCTGAAACTGGGAGGCGGAAACCATTTCTCTTCAGGATACTGTCTTGTAAATTTAGGCCTGAAAACCTGTTTAAGCGTCAGCGCGAGACCTTTTACAATCTGCGGAATATAAGTTTTTTCGAATAGAGTTAAATCACTATTCTTTATATAATCCATCAAGATTACTTTATTAAAATCATCTTTTTCACGGCACTGTATGCAGAAGTCGTAATTTTGTAATAATAAGTTCCGGTTGAGAGATTAAATTCCGAAGCATTAAACTCATAATTATATTTACCGGGCGCAATTGATTCGTTATTTATCAAATTTGCAACCTGATTACCGAGTATATCATAAAGCACCAGAGAAACATTATCTTTCTTAGGAATTGAAAATGAAATTACGGTTGACGGGTTAAACGGATTCGGATAATTCTGCTTGAGCGAATATCCGTCAACTTCGGAAGATATCTTTGTTATGCCTACAGGACCGAGAGCCACGCGGAAAGTATCGACGATAGAAACCGCGGGGTTATTGTTTACATAGCACTGTATGGCTATTACAGCCGTACCGATTGACTGTCCTACCAGGTCAATAAGCAAAGTGTCCTGCTGACCCGCCGTCAGAATCATAGGAGACATCCCTCTCGGAGGAACGCTGTCCACCGTAGGTGCGTAACAGTTAACCCCAACGCACATCTGCGATGACCATGTAGGTCCCGGGAGATTATTAAGAACCCGTACAATTTTAAAACTCAGACTTGTTGTGCCTGTATTTTTGAATATGCCTTTTGTTGGAGTCACTGATGTCGAAGACGTATCTCCGTAAACAATTGCTGGACTGACTCTGTAGAATGTAAAAGTCTGCGAATTGACTTTCGAGACTAAAATAACAAAAATAAGTAAAGAAAGTGTAAATAGTTTTTTCATCTGAATAAGTAATTTAATTTAAAGATAATTTTAATTTAACAAAATTTTAATTAAGTAATCCTTGTAATCTGTTTAAATGATGTTTTGCAAGTTTATAATCGGGAGCCAGGGAAAATGCTTTTTTATATTCATCGAGGGCTTCGAACCACAGACCCATTTTCTCATAAACGACACCGAGATTAAAATGAGCGAATTCCCGGTTAGAATATCTTTTGGCAGAAATGGCAAGGTCGAGCCATGCAATAGCTTCTTCGAAACGCTCCAGATTTATCAGATAAGCGCCTATATCGTTATATGGGTTTCCGAAATCAGGATCCATTTGAATCGCATTTTTACACTCGTCAATTGCCTTTTCATAGTCACCAAGCGCGCTAAGCGCCCAGCCGAGAAATGTATAAGCTTCGGCAGTCGGATAATAATCGAGAGATCTTTTATAATACTCAATTGCCTCTTCAAAATTTCCGTCCATTTGAAACTTATACGCTTTTTCGAAGAATTCTTTAGATATCTCTATAAGATTTTTCGCGCTCATTTAAAATATGTCTGTCACAATATTCAACTGATGCAATATATCAAAAGTTTCACCTAATTTAAATCCATATAAAAAGTCCGATTACAGCCTCGATTTAAAGCTATTGGTATTCATTAATAAGAATGGCTTAATTTTGCTGAATTTATTTCATATTTTAGAAAAATGAATAAAATTGGCGTAATACTCGGTTCAGGTTTGGGGCGGTTTGCCGAAGAAATTGATAATAAAACATTGATTTTTGAAGATAACAGCGGTATTCACCATAAACGTGTATATGGAGGACAAGTTAAAGGAAAAAATATTATCATCTTTTCAGGCAGGAATCACTATTACGAAGGAAACCATACTGATAAAATATTTTTTAATATTGAACTTGCCGTAAAATTCGGAATAGAACATCTGATAATCACAAATGCGGCAGGCGGAATAAATAATCACTATAAAGTTTCTGATCTGATGTTAATCAAAGGACATATAAATATGTTCTTTATGAACTTTGCAAAAGAACGCAACTGTGATTTATATGACATAAATCTGAACAACGAAATTCTCGGAATTGCCGTAAAAAACGGAATACCGCTTCATCACGGAATTTATTACGCCTCCTCCGGTCCGGTTTATGAAACGAAGGCAGAAACATCCTTTATACGAAAGTCAGGAGCGGATGCAGTCGGCATGTCAACAATTCCTGAAATATTCAAAGCGAGGGAATACGGCATTAAAGTATCAGCCATTTCGTGCATTACGAATAAACTCAGCTCATCCCAATCTTCAGATTGTGCGCCCGTATCCCATGAAGAGGTAATCGCCGCAGGAGAAGCGGCATATAAGAACCTATCTGAATTAATAAAACACATTATTCAAAACCAATCGTCTCTTTAGTGACAAAATATTTATAGCGTTAATTCCGTCCAAAACTGACCAATATTCTGCGTAAAATTTCCACCTATGTTAATTCAATTTAATAATATTTATTTGTATATTTCGACCTGAAACTTTTCCCATTAATAAAACAGCAATATTACATACAAATAGCAAAAGTAAAATAGCTGTGATATGTGATATACACGGATGCTGTAAAGCTCTCCGTGAGTGGAATTTAGGAAAAATAAACAGAATAATTTGGAAATAATAATCAGCATTCTTCTTGGCATATGTTTGGCGGCGGCAGCCGGATTCAGAGTATTTATACCGCTTCTGCTCATAAACATCGCATCCATGGCGGGGTATATGCAATTAGCTGACGATTTCGCCTGGATTGGCTCAATACCGGCGCTTATAGTTTTTTCGGTTGCAGTTGTTGTTGAAATTATTGGGTATTATACTCCTTGGGTTGATAATCTTCTTGATTTGATTGCCTCTCCGTTAGCGATAATATCCGGTATTTTACTTTCCGGCGCCGTAATAATTGATGTGAATCCACTGATAAAATGGACTTTAATGGTGATAGTCGGCGGCGGAACATCTATTTCTTTTCACCTGTTAACCGCCAAAACACGCGCTCTATCTTCGTTATTTACAGGGGGGTTTGCGAATCCGATTTTTTCAACTTTTGAATCCATATCGTCAGTATTTATAACAATAATTTCAATAATAATACCAATATTAGGAATTATACTTGTTATCTTATTGCTGTGCCTACTTTTTTACCGATACAAGAAACGTAAACGGAAAAAAGAACTTGCCGCTATGCCGGCAGTTTAAATATTTTCAAATAAAATTTTACTCATAAATAAAGCCTGACAATGTGCCGGCTTTTTTATTATTACATTTTAATTAGTAAAAGTAATTGTTAGAGTGTAATCATTATTTGCGGCAACATTTTTTACTCTTGGATTCATCTTTATTTGAGTGGTTCAATTTTAAAAACTGATTCACCTTTTATGGCAAGCTCGCAGTCAGCCATTAATTCGATTATGCTTTTTATCCAAATTAATATGATTTTTCAAAGCAACCGGCAGACATTCATCAATCAGTATCTTCATTTTTCTGCTACATATAATGGATAATCTTTTTCAAGATTTTTATAAGATATTTCCAAAACTTCAATTACATTTTTTATATCTACACTTGGATAATTTTCCAAAAAACCGGTAATATTATCTCCTGCTTCTATGTAATCGAATAATACCTTCACAGGCACTCTTGTATTTCTGAATACCGGCTCCCCTCCGAGAATTTCACTATCTATTGTGTAAGGTGTTTTCATTTTTCAATTTTCAAAAGTTATTTGAAAGTAGTAAGTTATCTTCCCGCAATACTTCGAAATACAAGCGGATTGTTTCTTTAATATTTTCTATTGCTGTTTCTTTTGTATCTCCTTGGCTTATACAGCCTTGAAGGCTTGGGCATTCTGCTACCCACATATTGTTTTCGCCGGGAAATAAAACTATCTGTCTCATTTGATATTTTTACACAAAGATAAAACATTAAATAATAACTTTAAACACATATTCTATTAACTCGCAAACAGCGTATAAGATGATTAATATTCGGCTTACTAAAGTTGACTCACTCTATGGATATTTTATTTGAGTTAATACGTCCTTAATTTAAGGCTGTATTGTAAAATTGAATAAATATGTGTAAAATAAATAAGTTACACAGAGTTCGCAGACTTGCCTCC
>Ga0247841_10004234_pt1 | contig 25019 bp, 18 predicted proteins | sample LaCruzMarch2015__2_FD_192410 | JGI IMG/M metagenome (GOLD analysis project Ga0247841, IMG submission 192410) | Freshwater microbial communities from meromictic Lake La Cruz, Castile-La Mancha, Spain - LaCruzMarch2015_18m | ecosystem: Environmental > Aquatic > Freshwater > Lake | place: Spain... | reverse complement strand
CGGCCTCCATGATATCGGGGCGTTTTTTTAATATTTCGGATGGAAGACCTGAGCCGGGCAGGCTGGGCGCAAAGGACTCCTGGAATATCGAAGACGTCCGCTGAATGGAGCCGGGATCTTTACCGAGAAGTTCCGAGAGCTTGTTTTCCTGGACCGCGATCTGACGTTCGATATCCGGAATGTTAGCGGCCGTTTGTTCGTAGTCTGCTTCGGCCCGGGAGGTTTCAAGCGCGGAAGCAACCCCTCCCTGGAAACGCTTGGTAAAAAGATCCAGGTTGTCGCTTCGTGTTTGAAGTGTTTTTTTGGCAATGTCCAGTTCGAGGTCGAGTTCCAGGATCGTAAAATAAGTTGACGCGACGTCGGCCACAAGCGTCACCATAACGCCTTTACGCGCATTTTCCGTTGCCAGATATTCAGCTTGAGAGACACGGATGGACTGACGGATCTTTCCCCACAAGTCCATTTCCCAGGCGGTATTAAAACCGCCCGTATAATTCGAGGTCAGTCGAGGCAAGGTCGGGTAGAGATCTTTGGAATTCCTGTCCCGCGAGATGCCGCTTGTCAGATCGACCTGAGGAAGGATCTGCGCCCGGGTCACGCCGACTAGCGCCCGTGATTCATCCACGCGAGCGGCTGCAGCCCTCAGATCATAGTTGTTGAGCAGTGCCTCCCGGACCAATCCCTGTAATGTGTCATCCTTGAACACCTTCCACCAAGGCAGGTTGATCATGGCTTCCCCTTGTTGCAGCGTTGCATAGCTGCGGTAACTCTGAGGCAATTCCATCACCGGTTCCCGGTAACGGGGGCCGATCGCGCAGCCGGAAACAAATCCGGTAAGGATGAGAAGAAGCACTATGGATTTCATTGAACATCCTCCTTTTTCAGCCATCAAGAAAGTAAAAAAATCATTTTGAAAATTTTCAGGATTATACCTGTTGTGTCCTGCTAAGTCGAGGCGGAACAGGGACCTACTTCGTCACCGCAATCGATTTCCGGAACAGTGCGAGACTGTACACAAAAAATCCGAGGCCGATCGCGCTCACCATCAGGAATGGAAGCCAGACCGCGTTAAGACCGCCGCCGCGATAAATGATCACCTGAGAAAAACTGACAAAATGCCGTGAAGGTAAAAAGAAAGTCAGCTGCTGCAGCCATTCCGGCTGGCTCTCGACAGGCGTGGATCCTCCCGAAAGAAGCATCAGCGTCAAAGCCACCAGAATGTTCAAGAGCGCGAACTGAGCCATGGACCGCGAGATCGTCCCAAGGAATATTCCGAGTGCCGTCGCGAAAAAAAGATAGAGCGCAACACCAAAGAACCACAACATGTGCGAGCCGGCGAACGGCACCTTAAGCGCCATCTCGACTATACCGAAGAGCGATACGCCGGTCGCGATCAGGATCACCAGACCGTTGGCCCAAACCTTCGCCATGGCGATCTCGAACGCGGTGAGCGGCATCACGAGCAAATGCTCCAGCGTCCCGTGTTCTCGTTCGCGGATCACCGCGGCACCGGTCAGGACGATCGTCAGCAAAGTGATCTGATTGATGATGGCCACCACACTTAAAAACCAGGAGGCTGTCCCGTTCGGATTGAAAAGCTTGCGTATGATCAGCTGGACAGGCGGGGATTCTTCCTCATCCGTGCGCTTCAGAAAATTCGAGATGCGTTTGCTGATCATGTTCTTGATGTAATTTGAGCCGATGCTGGCCTGCTGCATGGCGGTCGCATCGATATTGATCTGGATCTCCGGATTCCGCCCGAAACGAAGATCCTCTTCAAACCGCGGAGGGATCACAACTACAAACATGTAAAGACCTCTATCCATTGCTTCTTCGGTCTGGCGGGCGTTGATCTTCTTCGGTATCTGGAAGCGCGGAGGATAGAAAACATTAAAGAGCTCCTGGGACAAAGCTGAATTATCTTCGTCTACAAAAGCGATCGATGCGTTATTGACTTCATTGGAAGTGCCGGTCGCCTGAACGTAGATCGCGAAGGTGAACGCGTAGATCACGAACAGGAGCATCACCTTATCGCTCACGAGACTGCGGATCTCCTTGAGCCCGAGCCAAAAGATGTTCAGTAATGACGCCATCGCTACTTCTCCTGCTTTCTAAGGCCGAGCATGCTGAATGCCCAGAAGATCGGGATGCAGCAGGCTAAAAAAACAATGTCCTGCATCATGAGACCGGGGCTGATCCCCTTGGTATAGGTCCCCACGCTTGAGTGCATGTAGTAAGTGGTCGGCCAGATCGAACCGATGAGCTTGGCTTTTCCCATCAGCGTTGAGACCGGCTGCAGCAAACCGGAGAACTGAATGGTCGGCGTCATCGTGATGATCGCGGTGACAAAAACAGCCGCGACCTGACTGCTGGTAAAGGTGGAAATCACCATGCCGATACCGGTTGTCGCTGTCACGTAAAGCAGCGTGGTTAATGTTAACATCAAAAAACTGCCTTTGACCGGGACACCGAAAACAAAAAGAGCCATTGCTGCCAAAATAAAAAAGTTGATCATCCCAACCGCGATGTAAGGCAACTGCTTTCCCAAAAGGTATTCGAGCCTTCCTGTCGGCGTGACATAAAAATTGATCATGGAACCCAATTCCTTTTCGCGGACGATACTGACCGCCATAAGGATCGCAGGGATCAGAACCAGAAGCAGGGCCGGAATGCTCGGCACCATCGCGTAAACGCTTTCAAAATTCGGGTTGTACATAAACCGTTCCTGAAACTGAGCCGTATCTTTCATCGGAGGAAGGCCGAGTCCGCTCGCTGGATTTTGCATCATAAGGTTATGAACCCCCTGAACATACTGGGCAACAGTCTCGCCCCGGAAAGTCATGGCAGCGTCCACTTCAGCCAGGACCTGGGGTTGATTGTTCCTGCGCAAGTTCCTTCCAAAATTAGGCGGCATCTCAAGGATCAGTGAAACATCATCCGCTTGCAAACGATGCAGAGATTCCGCGGCGGATTGGGCCGGCTTTGCAGGAATAAAGTAAGGTTTCGACCCGGCGAATTGTTCGAGATAAGCGCGGCTTTCCGGTGATCGATCAAGATCGAGTGAGGCATAACGGATATTCTCAATATCCGTCGTGATCCCGAAGCCGAAGACGAGCATGAGCAGCGCAGAGCCGACGAAAGAGAAAATCAACCGTACGGGATCACGGAGGATCTGCATGGTTTCATTCCGGGCATACGCGAACATCCGGGTAAACCGCAGTTTAAAACCGGAAGGTTTCGCCGATGTTTGAGGGGCCGCCGGTTGGCCGGCGGCGGGTGCGCTGTCCGGCGTTCTGTCCTTGCTTTTAGCACCGGATGAGGTGTCGGTGGCCGCGGCTTCCATATAGCCGATAAATGCATCCTCCAGATTGTTAGCGCCACGCGATTCGATCAGCTTCTGCGGAGCGTCACATGCCAGCACTCTCCCCGCGTTCATAAGGGAAATCCGATCGCAGCGCATCCCTTCATTCATGAAATGCGTCGTGATAAAGATCGTCACACCTTGCTTTCGGGAAAGTTCAACCAGCAATTCCCAAAAGCTGTCCCGGGCGACCGGATCGACCCCCGACGTAGGCTCGTCCAGGATCAGTATTTTCGGCTCATGCAGAACGGCAACGGCCAATGAAAGCCGTTGACGCAAACCCATCGGCAGAGAATCGGCTAAAGAATCAAGATGCGGACCCAATCCGAATTTTTCGACCAGCTCATTGATCCGAGCCTCCGACTTCGCCGATGGAATGTGATAAAGAAGAGCGTCTAAAACCAGGTTCTGACGAACGGTCAGTTCCCCGTACAGTGAGAATGATTGCGTCATGTAGCCAAGGTTCTTGCGCACTTCGATACTGCCCGCTTCAACTGAATTGCCAAAAAGCGTCGCAGTCCCTTCCGTGGGAGGCAGCAGGCCCGTCAACATCTTCATGGTGGTGGATTTGCCGCAACCGTTGGAGCCGAGAAAACCGAAGATCTCGCCACATTCGATCGACAGACTGACATGATCGACGGCGGTAAAACTGCCGAAACGGCGCGTCAATCCCTTGGCATCGATCACGACTTCTGATTTTTCGGCGGACCGAGGCGGGATGACAAGTTCGTTATGCCCGCTTCGTTTTTCTTCCGGGAGCAGGCCGATAAAACACGCCTCCAGGTTTTTCGTGCCGGTCCGCTTCATCAACTCGGCCGGCGTTCCTGTTGCCAGCACACGTCCGGCATCCATCGCCACGATCCAGTCCCATTTTTGCGCTTCGTCCATATAAGCGGTGGAAATCAGAACGCTCATACCAGAACGGCTGGAACGGATATTATCAATGAGTTTCCAAAACTGCTGCCGGGAGAGAGGATCAACTCCGGTGGTGGGCTCGTCAAGAATGAGGAGGTCCGGTTCGTGGACCAATGCACCGCAAAGCCCTACTTTTTGTTTCATTCCGCCCGAAAGCTTGCCTGCAGGGCGATCGGCAAACGGAGCAAGTCCTGTGGCCTCAAGCAGTTCTTTAACACGGATCGAACGTTCCGCGGCAGACAATCCGAAAAGCTGCGCCATGAAATCGACGTTGTCGTAGACGCTCAGTTCCAAATAGAGGTTCTTGCCCAAACCTTGAGGCATGTACGCGATCCGGGGGCATACCACGTCCCGGTGCCGGACATCGGCGATATCCCCGTTCAGGACGGTTAATTTTCCCTGCTGCAGAGCCTTGGATCCTGCGATCAGGGCCATGAGCGTTGATTTTCCGACACCGTCAGGGCCGATGATACCGACCATGAGGCCGCTTGGGATATCAAGGGAAATGCCGTCAAGAGCCGTCACTTTGCCATAGCGGTGGGTAACAGCTTCTATGGAAATGACCGGCTTGGCCGTTGAAGGTCCAGGCATTTATTTTTGTTTTGGCTGACTTGAGGGTTCCACGAAACGACGCTCCAACCAGCTTGGCCAGACAGCGGAATCTTTTATTTTGACGTATCCGACACCGCGAATCCCCGTCTTCATGCGTTCAACGTAGGCAGAAACCATCTCTTTAGGCACCTGAATCTTGACCCGGAACATCAGCTTGTCGCGCTCGGTACGCGTTTCGACCTGTTTTGGAGTAAATTGGGCCTCCGGTGACACAAAACTGACATAACCGATAGCCGCGCGTCCGGGAGCAAAATCAACAGTCATCCTCGCGTCGGCGCCCATCTTAAGTCCGGCAGCTTGTTCTGAGGGAAGATAGATCTCCATATAAACGTCTTCCAGGTTCACCATCGTCAGCGCTTTTCCTCCGGCGGCAAGCATTTCTCCCGGTTCGGACAACCGATAAAGGACTCTTCCAACGACGGGCGATTTGAGCGTCGCATCGTCGATATGCGTCTGGATCGTCTCCACATTCGCCTTGGCAACTTCGACCTCTTGTTTGGCTGTATTCAGCCTAGCCGTCTCTTCGTCATAGGCTGCCTTGGATGTTGCCAGGTTTGTATTGCGGGCATCGTATTCTTGCTGTGAGAGGGCGTTTGCCGCGACAAGTTTGCGGGTACGTTCAAACTCAAGTTCGGCATTTTCAACGAGGCTCTTCTGTCTGACAACGGCAAAATTGGCGCTTGCCACGCGCTCTTGCGCACTTGCGACTTGTAATTTTGCCTGGTTCAATTGAGAATCGAATGTGGCGGTATCAAGGCGCACCAGCACCTGACCCGGCTTAACGAGATCACCTTCATCAACAAAGATTTCTTTGACTCTCAACGCATCTTTGGCGACAGCATCAACCAGTTTCGCCTCGATCCGCCCATTACCGTAGGCAATCCCCTTCGGCAACGCGGATTGCTTCGCTTTCCAATACTGATAGCCAAAGAATGTTATTGCGGCGATAGCGATCGCAAGAATGATCCACTTTAGAGATTTCTTCGAGATGATTTTTGGCATAGCAGACTCCCTAATAGTTAACCCTTAGAAAAAAACGGTCAGCACTGGTGACCACTGTGCCGTGCGTGTAAGCCCCGACTCTTCCACATGTCAATGTCATCCCAAGATGAGGAGAAAGTTGGGCTTCTTGCTTCTATCCTGCTGAGTGCGCTGCACCATTTCCCCGGACGGTTCGTCCGCTTAGGCTTTATAATATTATATGCGTTTGCATAATTTTACAATCGTTCTTCCATGGATCGGATAAGGATTCCCTCTTTAAAATGCCGGGAATACTTCTTTTCCCGCGAGGACGGACATCCACAAAGGATCAAATTGTTGCTAGAAAGATTAAAAATGAGGCCGGTCAAATGGGCTATAAAGCAAAGATCCCCCGATTGCCTCGGGGGATCTTTTCTCTGTCCGGTAGAGAGTGACAAGAGAAGTGCCCTGGCTATCAATTATTTTTTATTGGAAGCCAGGACAACACTCATTTTCAATCAAAAATTAATGGAGAATAAGTGTGACGCGCTCACGTTGACATAGTGTCATACGATCTTATGCGCCAGTGGCTGCATCACACAGCTTCCTATCTATGTCTGTCAAACGTTGGCTCCACATAGGTAGCGATATAGACCCGATTTCCTGATGTCCAGGGATGTCCATAATATGAAAAAGGCCGAAAAAATGTCCGTTTTGTCCGCTTTAGAGAGGTGGACATTTCAGTAACTATATATTGATGAATAGGATAAGAAATGTCCGGCCCCGAAGGGCGGACATTTTGAAAAAACCAACGATTGTGGGACTTATTGTCCCACTGGTTTCAACGGATCAAGTCTCAACGAGTTCAGCCTCCGATGGCACAGCCAGCCTCCCCCAGTCAGATTGGTGATGGGAGAGTTTGATCATAACCGTTTGTATCCGTTGATCATCAACTGCACGAGAAGCCGGTAACAGTTTGAACGAGAGATTTAACCTCATCAAGTTCCAGGGGCTTACGCAGGCACTTCACGGCCCCCATGGACATGACCTTTCTCTCTTTTGTGGGAGTCAAAAAACCGGAGACGAACGCAACCGGGACTTTGCTGAACTCGCGAAGGTATTCAAAGACCTTGTCGCCTTCCATTCCGGGCATGCTCTCGTCCAGAAGAACAAGGTCATAACGATTTTGTCGAATTTTTAGAAGACCGTCTTTGCCACTCGCCGCAACATCGACCTCGAAACCTTTCTGCTCCAAGGTCTCGCGGAACTCCTCACAAATTTCTTTCTCGTCATCGACCATCAGTATTTTAACCATGGCTGCCCCCCGCCTTGCGCCAAACTACTTTGAATTTTCAGGCAACATGACATAAAAGGTGCTGCCTTTGCCTAATTCGCTTTCTACCCAAATTCGACCGCCATGCGCCTCAACCACAAGCTTACAAAAGGTAAGGCCGAGGCCTTTACCCTTCTTGAAGTTCACCTGTTCCCCTTGCGCTTGAGAAAATTTTTCGAATATTTTCTCTTTATATTCGGAAGGAATGCCCGCCCCTGTATCTTTCACGAAAAAACGCAATCCGTTCTCAAAAATATCGACGCCAACTTCAATTATGCCACCTTTCGGCGTGAACTTCACAGCGTTTAATATGAGGTTATTCATTATTCGTAAAATCAACCCCCTGTCGAGGGTGAAATGAAGCGGTTTATCTGAGTCGATCCGTTTCAAGTCGATACCGCCGTATTGCGCGACCGGAGACATTTTTTCCAGGGCATTCGAAATAAGGGTATTGATATCCGTATCTTCCATGTTCAGCGATATCTTGCCCTCTTCTATCCTGCCTATGTCGACGAAATCCGAGACCAATGCGGCCAACTCATCCATATGCATCCCCGCTATGGTTATCGATTTCTTGATGTCTTCGGAAAAATCTCCTCTTTTTACAAAAGCCCGGTGGAAATTAATGCTTGTGATCATTAAAAGGTTGTTGATGTCATGGACGATCAGTCCCACAAGATTATCTTTCAACATCTGCAGCTCATTCAACTTCGCATAACTGTTTTGCAGCTTGTCATGCATCGATTTTATTTTTAAAAGTGACCTTACCCTGGCTAGAAGCTCATGTTTATCAAAAGGCTTGGAGAGAAAATCATCGCAACCGGTTTCAAGGGCCTTGATCCGGTCTTCGGTTTCCTTAAGGGTGGTCACCATGACAACAGGAATCAGTCGAGTCTTTTCATCGGCGCGCAATTTCTCCAGCACTTCTAAGCCGGACATATTGGGCATCATGACATCCAGCAGGATCAGATCGATCGGATCGCAGGAAAGTTTTTCCAACGCCTCTTTACCGCTTGCCGCCTTGACAACGTCATAGCCCTGCGGAACAAGATAAGCATTGAGAAGTTCGACGTTTTGGAATTGGTCGTCGACCACGAGTATTACCGGTTTTTTTTCCATCCTTCGACTCCTTTCAGTCGCTCAGGATGACCTCAATCCTGTCGAACGGATCTTTTACAAGCCCCGCCTAAAACCGCAAATGCTACACTATCGATTGTACATCTGCTTTCGACAGTCGAGGCAAGATAAAAATGAATTTACTGCCTTTCCCGGCTTCGCTCTCCACCCAAAGCTTTCCCTTATGAAGCTCTATGATTTCTTTTGCGATAGGAAGCCCCAACCCGGTGCCTTCTTGTTTTTCAGCCAGGATGCGCTCAAACTTATCAAATATCTTACTGAGATATTCTGGAGGGATCCCGGGACCGGTATCGGAAATCTCAAAACGGACTTCTGTCGCGCTCCCCTCCAGCTTGATCGTGATACTTCCCGCGGGTGTATATTTTATGGCATTATTGAGAAGATTGATAATAACTTCGGTCAGCTTATCCCGATCCCCCACGATAGTTCCGATATCCGACGGGATCTCTTTTTTAAGGATAAGCTGTTTCTTCAAGATTTCCCCTCCGTAGGTCTTTAGCACCTCCTCAACCAAAACATTAAGACGGATCTCTTCTTCCTTCAGCTTCATCTTCCCGGATGCTATTTGCGAAAGATCCAAAAGATTGCTTACCAAACGTATAAGGCGATCCATACTCCGTTTCCCTATTTCAAGGATCTCTTTCTGCTTCCCGTTTATCTCGCCGGCGAATTTATCAAGGACCAGACCCATAGATTCCCTAATCACAGCCAAAGGATTTTTTAGCTCATGCGAAACATTAGCGACATAGGCTGATTTGAGTTTGTTTAATTTCTTCAACTCTTCATTCCGCTCGCTGCACAGCTTTGACAATTCCTGTTCTCTCGTCATAGAAGACTTCAGCCGGGTCAACAGAAACACCAGGAATGACCAAAAACAGGCCCCTACTACGATGTTCGAATAAAAAAACAAAGGATTGTAATAAAGGTTCTTTATGTCATGGGTGCGAGAAAAAAAGAACCCGAAAAAAGTGCTCAACGCTATAAGAAAGCCCGCCCTGGTCCCCGCATACCAAGTCGCAAAAAAAATGGGGATCGAATAAAAAACAATAAGGGACCTGTGAATACTGATATGTCGTTCGAGGAGACTAATTCCCGCAATAAGAACAATGGCCGCCGCCATGGCCCAATATCCGGAATTTTTACTTGTGTTCAAAGGAAAGAAAATCATCGTTTGCACTTTCACTCTCTCTTCTGCATTTTCCCCCAGAAAGAAAAGAGGCGCCTAAAACCAAGGGGGGGAAAAGGCGCCACTCTTCTGCTCTTTCACTAAATGTTAATTAGGAACTCGTCACAACGTTAACACTTGAGACCAGATTTTCTTGAACGCATGGATTGCAGCACCCGGTTACTTGTCACCATGGACGCCAGATGACGCTCCAGGTACAAGTTTTCATCTGTGAGCGCCTGAAGTTTTTGTGCGAGACCAAGCGCTTCTGACATTCCAGCCCTGAGCTGCCAACTCCTGTCATCACACAATATATGAGTTCCCATTTCACTTCGATCTATGTTTTTCATTCACCATGATGGCCCGAAAGCAATGCAGCATCTATGGGGTATTCACCCTAGCAGGATAAAATCTCGTATCAATCTGCCTGGAGAAGCTTGGGCGAAAACCTATTTGGTTTTAGACTTCTCCGCCAAGGTTCTTAAATCCGCTTCAAATTCGGACAGGACTTTGGCCAAAGCCTGATTCCATCCTTCTACCAAAAGCCGCGGCGAAGTCCCAGGGATAGAAATGGCTTGCGGATAAACCTTCTGAAAAAGGACCTCGATCCCTTCAGGGCCGGGCTTACTCACAGTCCATTCCATTTTTAAAACTGCCTTGGGTTGATCGGCTTTCCGGTAGTCCCCATAGAATTCGAGCACTTTTCCGTCGATCAGATAATAAGGATTCGCTGCAACATCCGCCGGCAAAACAAATTCAATGGCGGGAGATCCCTTCAGCCACGCCTGCGCCTGATCTTTAATCATCACAGCCGGTGAGGCCATGAGTTGATTGTAGAAATCAGACTCATAACGGATCTCATCGGTACGGTAAGTCAAATACCGGTCTGCAAACTGAGAAACCGTTGAAACGGGATTCAGCCGAACGGAAATAACCGGCCCCGCATAAACAGCACGTTCCCCCGAGCCGGCATCGAGGCCATAGGTTTTAATGTCCGGATAACTTTTCTGAAAATGCATACACCCGGGCAATAAAACACTCCAGACTGCCAAGAAAAATATAAAGACCGAGCTTTTGAACGGTTTTAAAATATTCATCGGTCATACCTCGATTTTGGGGGTGCTTCGCCGAAGATCATTTGCGAGGGATATTTTTTACCGGTGGACGTAATGTCTTAATGTTTTTGGAGATTACCTCCCCATGGGACAAAATTCCTTCGAGTTTCGTCACCACGGCCGGCAAATCGTCGGACGTCTGCTTCAGATTTGTCAAAAGCGGATAAACGTCGCTATCAAGTTTATTTAAAAATTTCTCCACCGAATCCCTGAAGCGGGTGGTCATGCTCGGGGCCGAGGGAATGTAGAGATATTCGGGCATCCAATCCATTTCGTCCAGCGGAGGCACTTCGGCGAGATCCTGGAACCCCAATTCGAGATAAACCAGTCCCGTGATCCCAATACCCACCATTTTGACCCGCAAGGCATGTTCCTTAACCAGGTAATCGACCGAAGCCTGCCTTTTAAAAAAGTTTTTATTTTTTATATCCAGAAAATATTTGGTCTCCAGCTGGAAGACCACGACCACTTTCTTATAGTGATCCGCCAAGTCCTTTAAGGATTTTTCATGTTTGTATTCATCTTTGATAAACCGGATATTTTTTACTTTCCCGACTTGCACGCCGTTGAATTTCACCGGGGCGCCGACCTCCAATCCCTGAACGGATTGCAAAAAATAAGTCTCGGCAAGGATCGGCGGCCCCTCAAAATAAGAGCCTGCTCCAAAAACAAGAAGCCCGACGCACAAAAGCCCTAATGCTCCGAGGGTAAATAGTCCGATCTTAAAATACTGCGCTTTTTCAGTCATAAGATTTCTCCTGTCCTAAAATTCATCTTTAGAAACTTGGCGATTAAAAAAATTACGAACATTCTCGTCTTCGGCATGCTCTTTCAAATCGGACGGTTTTCCTTCCGCGATGATCTTTTTTGTTTTCTTATCAAGCATGATGACACGCCCTGCAATCGTAAAAGTGCTATCGAGTTCGTGGCTCACTACCACAAAAGTCACTCCCAACGCTTGCGAAAGCTTCAGGATCAGCTTATCGATTTTAAGAGAGGTGATGGGATCCAGGCCGGCAGAGGGTTCGTCCAAAAAAAGGATCTTTGGGTCTAGAACCATCGCTCGGGCAATGGCGGCCCTCCTTTGCATGCCTCCGGAGATCTCAGACGGCATTCGGCCTTCAAATCCCTGAAGTCCGACGAGCATCAGCTTCACGGTCGCGATCGCTTTCCGGGCCGGCTCCTCAAGTTCCGTGAATTCCTCGAGCGGCAGCATCATATTTTCAAGAAGCGTCATTGACCCGAACAAAGCGCCGCTTTGATACATCACCCCAATGCTATTGAGCAACTCGATCCTATCCTTACCTTCGACCTTCACCATGTCGGTACCCTCAAAAAGGATCTCCCCGGCCGCCGGCTTTAAAAGACCGATCATTTGTTTAAAGAGCGTACTTTTCCCGCAGCCGGATTCCCCAAGGACCACAAAAACTTCGCCTTTTTTGACATCAAAAGATATGTCATCGAGGACCGGCTCCCCGCCGTAGCCGGCGGTCAGGCCTCTCACTTCAATGATCTTTTCTTTTTCCGTTTCCGTCATCATTTAAACTCCCAGCGCATAATAAATGGCCGCGATCAAACCGTCTAAAATGATGACCGCGACTATTCCCGTTACGACCGAAGACGTGGTGGCTTCCCCTACTGATGAAGCTCCGGTTTTAGTCTGCATCCCGCGCAGGCAGCCAATAACGGCTATCGCAAGCGCAAATGGATACGCCTTGATAAGGCCGCCAAAAATATCCTGTAACGTCACAACACTAATAATTTGATGTACGTAGGTGCTCATGGAATATCCTAGAGACTGAAACACCACCGCACCCCCGAGCATTCCACAAAAATCGCAAACAATGGTCAGGAGCGGCGCCAAGAACAGAATCCCAAGTACCCGGCTGACGACCAGAAAGCGAACCGGCTCAAACCCCATGGTGGTCAGAGCATCGATCTCTTCACGGATCTTCATGGTTCCGATCTCCGCCGCGATGGCTGAGCCTGTCCTGCCGGCCAGAATAACAGCCGTAATGAGAGGCCCAAGTTCTCTCAGTACGGTGAAGGCCACCACATTGGCGACAAACATGTCTGAACCCATTTGTTTTAGCGGAAGCACGGACTCAAATGCCATGATGAGCCCGATCAAGAACCCTACTAGCATCACCAGAAACACGGCGTCCGAGCCAGCCTTCTCGATGAAGCGCCGAACATCCTTCCACCGGATCGACTGGGGCCTGGAAAGGGCTTTCATTAATTGGCTCAATATTTCGCCAACAAAAGCTACCTGGTCATAGAGATCGCTATAAAAATGCGCGGCGTTACGACCGAAAGCTTCGATGAAATTAACTTTGGGAACCTCTTTAGGGATGGCAGCCTTGACACTACGTTGGTTGATAAGATCGAAGAGATTCTTGATGTCGGCAGGGAGTCCGTCCACTCGAAAAGTTCCGCCCGAAGAGTCTTGACGGTTTTTAAGATCCTGAAAGAAACAGACCCCCGTCATATCGCAATATTCCAAGGGGGCAGCGTCCAAAAGCAATTGGGAGGGATGACTGCTTTTAAGAAGAGCTTCAGCTTTTCGCCAAACACCCGCCGCCGTTTTAGCGCTCAAACGGCCGGAGATCCGCAAACTGAGCCTTTGATCTTTATTTTCAAGAACTTCGAGCTTAGGCCCTGGGTTTGGCATCATAGGAGAGCGAGCTCCTATCCGTTTGCTTCGGGGCATTGCGTTTGAAAAGAAATCGGTCGAGTGAGACAGACCCGGCCCCCGCCGCACAGAGTACGGCAAGAAAAGCCATCATGATGAATTCCTGGAAGCCGAATATACTCACACCTGCAAGTCCTCTAAAGCGAGTGTCTAAAAAGGACACCACCATGATCCCGAACAACAGAATCGCTGAGAGGCGCGTCAAGCATCCCAACAGTATAAATGCCCCGCCGACAAGCTCAACGACCGGGAAAAATGGAAGCCAACGATATTCGAAGTGAAGGGCGCTCCAAAAAAAATTCAAAATATCCTTGGAGTTGTCTAAATCATGCAATTGGCTCAATCCTGTTTGAATAAAGAAAATCCCAACGAGCATCCGGACCAGGAACGGCGGCAGCCACAACCACTTTTCCGCAATCCCTTTTATTGATTTTTTCCCGGCGGCTAGGAAAAACTTGCGCGGAGAAATATCGTGCATGGCATCCGTTGTTTTATTATCCATAAACCAACTCCTTAAGTCGGATGACTTTAGATTTTACGAAGGGTCCATCAATCCGGCTTGATTTTGTTGTATTTTGAACCCTCAATATTGAGGTTATACATCAGTCCCTTTTGCCCCAACACATAGGCGATGATGGGTTGATTGGTCTTGGTGGTATCCACGGATCCGTCTGCGCCTATCGTGATCAGGGCCACGGAACCATCGACACCGGCCTTCCATCCGTCACTAGCCTGGAAATTTTTCAAGGCATTGTCCTGCATGAAAAGCAGGTAAACGCTTTTAATTTGGCCGCCAAGTTGAAATCCGATGGAACCCGTGATCGTATTGTAATATTCAACGGTCTTTCCATTGATCCGGAGAGCGCCGGTGCCGTATTCCCCGCCAAGACCGATCCCAGCCTTGATGACACTCGGAAACACTAAAACCCCTTTGGCCTTTGAAAGCATATCCTTTCCGGCAAAAACATCCTTTTGAAAGCGCGTCAGGGCCGTATCAACGCTCGCATCAATCTCCTTGGCGGATTTGGCGTAGGAAATAGGCGCCAAAAGTGTCAGGCTGAGGAAAAAGTATGCGGCGATGCGGGCAAAAAATTTAGTTTTCACGGCTATACTCCTCTTGTTAGAAACCGAAATATATCAATACCTCTACTTCTGCATACTATTGCCGAGATTTGAAACATCGGAACCCACTCCTCGCATGGTCCCGCTGTGGCAACCGGCTGACAAAACTAAGAGGCAGAGAAGAATTATTATTCCTAGAAATGTTTTCATTTTTTTTCCTTTCATGGAACCGCTTTTGTTATCCGCTTCCTGGACAGATCGTAAGCTGAAACCCCCTCGGGATTCTATGGGGTGAACACCTACTGCGCGAAAGATAATAGGCTTATGCTTTCGGGTCAGACTTTTCTAAATTTATGCGGGGTTCTTGGAATGGGATATCAACGACATTCGGATGATGGTCGGAGATTGGCGTTTTAAAACTGGTGTTCATCTCCTCCAGGGTTTCACCGAAATGGGGAGCGAGGCGGTAAGGACCGTTTTTATCGTAGGAAGTTTTGAGGAGGGATTTTACAAAAAGCCAATCAAGCCGGTATTTGCCAATAAAGGAGATGGGTCGCTGGACACTCCAGGTTGTTTTAAATCCCTTGAAACCACGCTCGTTAGAATTGGCCAGAGCTCCATCTTTTCCATTAATAGAACGTTCCGAGTCGCCTCGAAAATCAAAAGCACCTCCGTCACTGAACCGGTAATTCTGTATCATGGCGAAGAGGTCATGTAGGGGATTGGGGAATATCACCGAAATATCAGGCGACAAAGGATCTTGAAGGTTTTTTGTGAAATTTCCGACGAAACGGGTTCCATTGATAATCAGTGCCTGAGGCAACAAAACGGTCACGGCAGCCGAAAGCCAGGTGGTGGGATTCTTAATCGTGCGGGTCACCACGCGTTTGATCGAGGTCGCACTCAGATCCTGAGGAGCCGCGTTATAGTCCCCGACCATGATCACGGGATGTCTGATCCATTTCATGTACAAAAGGATCTCCGCGAGCTCAAGCTCCCGTTGCTTCGGAGTGCATTTGATCTCCAGATGGATGTTGATGATCGTCAAAGTCCGTTCAGGAAGCTCCGGCACGTCCAGATCGACCCGGAAATAGATCCGGGAGCCAGTCTTTATTTGAGTCTTGATCGGTGTTTTAAAAACAGCCTCACTCCCCGCTTTCCTTGTCTCTTCCGTCAAACCGCTTTCCGCCTTTTCTCCGGCAAACCAATCGTAGGCCTTATATTTCAGCTGGAACACTTGAACCTTTTTGATCGGATACCTGGAAAGCACGGCGCTTCCGAACGCCCCCTTATAGCGAAGGGGATCCGCCATAGCTTCCTTCGTTTGGACCTGATCGACCGTCTTCCCGTCCTCCCTATAGATCTTTTCAACACCTAGAGCCAACGGATCCAGCTCAAGTTGTTCATCGGCAAAGGCATAGTTCATTTTCAAGGCCTTTGCGAGTTCCCCGGCGGCGTTGACATACCCGGAACGCTTTACGCCGACATCCATCTCTTGAAGCACGATGATATCGGCATTCGCAAGCCGCTCTCTTTGACGGAGGATTTCCTTATATTCGGGAGACCCCTCCGCCGCTTCCTCGGGATCGATCAGCGAACGGAATTGATCGGACGACGAGAACACCGCGATCGCATCCTTGATATTAATGGATTCCTGAATGTTCCAACTTGCCAGTGTCAGGTAAGAACCCAATTTTGGGTCCGTATGCTCGATCGGCCTCGCTCCGTCATAATAGGCCTCATTACTAATGATCGGCGTCCTTCTGAAGGCGTCCAGTTTCCATCCAAGCAAGCCCCCCGGATTCGGATTCTTATAAAGTTTTTGAAGTTCATGGAACGTCAGGAATTTTGGTTCCTGATATCGGATAAATCGACGGGCATGAAAATAGGCATATACGAAACTGATACAAAGAATGCCTGCGATGACGAACGTCCAAAAGCGCTTAGATTTTACCATGGTTGAAAATATCATTAGGACTCTCCTCGCCTGCCGGTTCGTAAGCTTTTGGTTTATCGGACAGCCTTCAATGGATTGAGCCTAATACAATCGGACCCGGCTGTTCTATGGGGCATTCACCCCAGTCATGACTTTCATTTAAGATATTTCAAATTAGAAGTCATGGCAGTCCTAGCGCCTCATTTTTACTTGAATGAAGCGCTAGGGCAGGCAGAAGTGTTATGAGTTGAGGAGCACAACTGGAAGCCTTTTTCAGCAGCGGCTATCAGGAGGGCTGACTACATACTATGGTAAATCCAAGCCGTTCCTCTACTATGGAGATAAGCAAAGAAGATTGTTTGGAAACGGTTTCAACCGCTTTTTTTTGCTCCTCATTCAGTGAGCCGTACGATCCATCCCGAAGCAATGATAGGTTCCCGCTGATCAGTCCCAATGGGGCGCTCAGTTGATGTGAAATAAGCGCCAAGGAGTCCCGCCTTAGAATTTCCTCTCTGCGCGCCGCGGTAACATCACGCATAATAAAAACGATGCTTAATAGCTCTCCGGCTGAATTCTTTATCAGATCCGCATGGGTCTCTAAATATAACGCCTCTTCCGTTTCCGTTTTATCGCGAACAATATCAAATTTTTTATGCTCGATCGTTGGGTCTAGAAGCTCCTCTTTTTTTATAGAAACGGTATAATTCTTAAATAGCGTTTCGACCAAATTGACATTTGCCGTATCGGTAATATCCAAGTACTTTAAGATCGCCTCGTTGCTATCTTTGATCAGATAATCCGGGCCGCAGATTGCGATGCCATCACTTGCTTTATCAACCACTGCCTTCAATTTTTCCTTATCCTCCAACTGCCGGCGGTAACCACTTATCTTGAGCAGTGACTTAACTCTTGCCAAGAGTTCAACCTTATCAACAGGCTTGGAGATAAAATCATCGCATCCCGCCTCAAGGGCTTTGATCTTGTCTTCGGTCTCTTTAAGAACGGTGACCATCACCACAGGGATCGCTTTAGTCTTTTCATCGGCGCGCACTTTCTCAAGCACTTCTATGCCGGACATATGGGGCATCATGACGTCCAGCAGGATCAGATCGATCGGATCGCAGGAAAGTTTTTCCAACGCTTCTTTACCGCTTGCCGCCTTGACAACGTCATAGCCCTGCGGAACAAGATAGGCTTCCAGCAGTTTGACGTTTTGGAATTGGTCATCGACAACTAATACTACCGGCCTGTCTTTCATTTGCCACCTCTCCCGAGGTTAACTTTTGAACCTATGAGCGAATTCATTTAATAAACCGATTGATTTCTTTTGCAAAGTTGCGCGTATTGATCGGTTTGCCTATAAATCCGCTGTTCGTTATGTTTTTTATTTCTTCTTTGCCTTCTGCCATGACAGAAGCCGTTACAAAAACAATGGGAATATCGCTTGTATCTTTGTCTTCACGCAATATCCTGGCAGCTTCCGAACCGCGCATATCCGGAAGCCGCACATCCATAACGATGACATCCGGTTTTTCTTTTTTGGCCATGGCAATTCCACTGGAAGCATCTCGTGCTAAAAACACTTCGAAACCGGCGACCTCCAAAAGATCTTTTTCCATCCTCAGATTGTTCCCATTATCATCAACAATTAAGGCTCTCTTTTTCATCTCACACCGCCTTTTTGGATCGTATCGGCAAAGAAAACCTGACTTGGGTTCCTTTACCTAACCCTTCTGATAATACAGAAAAATTCCCGCCATGTAGTTCTACAAGCTTTTTAGCGATCGGCAAACCGAGCCCGGTCCCCTCAGTGATTCGAGAGTACGGAGTATCGACACGGAAAAAACCTTCAAATATTTTTTCCATATTTTCAGGGGCAATACCCACCCCCGTATCCCAAACCACTATTTCTATCTCGGAATCAGTTTGCTTCGCCCGCATACCGATTTTGCCGCCCTCGGGGGTGAACTTTACTGCGTTTGAAAGCAGGTTGTAGAGTATCTCTTTTACCCTGAGCTCATCCGCCTCGATATTCGGAAGATCCTCGGCTATTTCAAGCAATATTTGAAGCTTCTTTTTACTGACCATATCCGCTACCAGCAGTGAAATCTCATTGAGTATACTTTTTAGAGGTAAGTCAGATAATGTCAGTTGCATTTTTCCGGCTTCAACTTTTGACATATCCAGTATCTGGTTGATCAGTAAGAGAAGATGCTTTCCGCTGGTTAGAACAAAATTAACATATTCTTTCTGTACCCCATTAAGCGGCCCGAAAGTCTCGTCGTATAATATTTCGGAGAAACCGTTAATGGAGTTAAGCGGGGTCCTGAGTTCATGCGACATGTTTGCCAAGAACTCGGATTTCGCCCGGGTGGTACGTTTTAGCTCGACAGCCAAATCTTGTAACTCTTTATGGGTCTTTTCCAGGCCTTTTTCTATCTCCCTGCGCTCGGTAATGTCCTCGATCGCCAGAAGAATAATTCGTTCCTTGCCCGTACCTCGTTCGATTTGCCGGGCATTCAGGAGCATGATGCGTCTGCCGATGGTCGAAAAATTGTGTTCAACCTCATAGTTATCAAAGGTTGTCTTTTGGGGAAGGATGGTTTCCAACAGTTCCCGCAGTTTGGGGATATCCCACTGCTTATTGCCCAGGTCATAGATAAGCTGCCCCACGGTCTCTTCGGGCTTCACCTTAAAGCATTCATAGAAAGAACGGCTGACGGTGACAACCCGTAGATCTTGATCCAGAGAAATCAAGGGTTCACGCACCGTGTTGATGACACTTTCAGAAAATTCACTGACTTCATCTGCGGATTTTTTAATGACTTCCAGCTCTTTACGCGTTTTTTCCAGGCCTTTTTCTATCTCCCTTCGTTCGGTAATGTCCTCGATCGCCAGGAGAATAATCCGCTCTTTACCCAGCACTCGTTCGATTTGCCGGGCATTTAAAAGCATGATGCGTCTACCGATGGTAGCGAAATCGTGTTCAACCTCATAGTTATCAAAAGTGGTCTTTTGGGGAAGGATGGTTTCCAACAGTTCCCGCAGTCTGGGGATATCCCACTGTTTATTGCCAAGGTCATAAATAAGCTGCCCCACGGTCTCTTCTGGCTTCACCTTAAAGAATTCATAAAAAGAACGGCTGACGGCGACCACCCTTAGATCTTGATCAAGAGAAATCAAGGGTTCGCGTACCGTATTGATGATGCTCTCGGCGAATTCGCGGGAACCCTGAGCTTCCCGCTCTGTTTTCTTACTCCCTGCGATTTCTTGGTGCAGCTTCTCAATAATCCTTCTTTCCGGAGCAGTGTGGATTTTTACCCCATCTTCAGAAAATTCTTTGTTTTTCCTCTTATCTTTCATGGTTTCGCCTCTTTCAAGGTTTCCCCGATCAAACTACCCTCCGTGGTATCTTTGATCTTTTTGGGTTCCGTGTCATGAAAGCGTCCTTCGAATACTGATGTGGCGACAGACCTAATATAATTACAATAAATATCCCACTCCGCTTTCATGCGCCAGAGAAAGAGATGCTGTGAATTGTTTTTCTTCCCCAAAGAAATAGATTTTCTCGATCTGATCTTGTCATAAATTTCTAACATGTGCTTGGCAACGGATTTGATCGGGTATTTCTGCACCGTCATTCTCACGACCTGCTTCATGGCTTTCAACTCTTCAGGAGTTCGAGATAAAGACCAGATCAGAGCGTCCACAAAACTTTTCTGATCCATCTCATTGAGCAATCGGCCGTTGTGATAATCTTCTATGACCTCCCGCGCTCCCGGCGCATCCAACGCTACCACCGGTAGGCCTGCTGCCATGGCTTCAATGAGGACGATCCCTTGCGTTTCGCTTAATGAAGCAAATGCAAAAACATCCATCGCAAAATAAGCATCCACCAAATGCTGATACTGTAAAACTCCGGTTAAGTGCAGCCTTTTTTCAAGGCCTGCCTTCACAAAGACGTCCTTAATCATTGTTTCAGAGGGTCCCTTGCCAACGATAAGGGCATGGACTCTTGGATCTTTTTTTAATAATTCGACCATGCAATTTGCTACAAATTCCAGATTCTTTTCCGGCGCCAACCGCCCGGCATGGCCGACCACTAAGGCATCAAGAGGGATCTGGTTCCGCTGACGAAAAGCTTTTCCGTCCCCTTTTGAAAAACGATCTGCATCGACCCCTGTCGGAATAACCTCCATGGGAGTCTTAACGCCTCTTTTAAGCAAGATTTCCTGCACGCTTTCGCTGGGCACAATGACCTGGTCCACCAAATTGGAATATCCGGCGGCAAGCTTGACCATAAAACGTTTGACTCCCTCATTTTGGATCGGCCAATCATGCACGTACTGCTCGAACATACAGTGATAGGTAAATACAAGCGGTATAGCGTGCTGCCGGCTAAGGCGTAACGCAAAATCTCCCATGAAAAACGGGCAATGGCTGTGCACCATATCGGGCACAAATTCTTTCATGAGTCGCGTTAAGAGTCCGGAGACAGGAAGATTAACGGAAAACACAGTCCCCTTAAATTTTTGGATGGCATTGATGCGGATAACCCCGGGCTCCTCTTTCGGCGCGCCCCCAAAAGCTGGAGTAACGATTAAAACCTCATGCCCCAAACTTCTAAATTCTTCACTAAAGGAATGGACCGATTGCTCCAACCCTCCCACCATCGGGAAATAAGTATTTGTCATCATGAGAATATTCATTGCGTCTCCTTGCCTTCCGATTTTTTAAAACTTAAGAATATGATCGCGCTCCAGTGAATCTTTTTCTATCGACGCCTCCGTAGAGGTCAAAATGCCCCCAGCCTCCCGGCGATCGATCGTGGCTGCCGCATTCTTGTTTTGCAAGCTTACGGTTTCCGGATTTTTATTTTTTTGAGATGCGCAACCCGAAAAGGCAAACCCTGAGACAGTAATCCCTAGCACAACCATTGTTAAGACTACTTTTTCAGCTAAGCTCACTTTTTCTTCCCTCCCTGCTTGACGTTTCACCTGCCGTGGCGGGCGGGCTTTCAGTTCTACAAGCGCTTTTCTAGCCGCCAAGCCTATTGCTTCGTAACTATTTTTCGCACCCATGGCGAACCCTTCCTTTTCAAGATCTTCGGGGAGAAGCGGCTTGCCAAATCTCACTCGGATCGGATGACGTTTGGCACGCTTTGCCGTACAAGGCCATGCCTCATAAGCTCCTTCGATAGCCACAGGCACAAGTTTGGCCCCTGTCTCCTTAGCCAGAATTCCAAACCCTTTTTTAAATTTTCCGACTTCGCCAATAGGACTGCGCAACCCTTCCGGAAAAAAACACAGCCCTTTTCCGCGTTGTAACACTAAATAAGAGCTGCGCAACGCTTCCAAAAAATGCGTCGAATAATCAAAAGGAATGAATCTTTCCATCTTTATGACATTCCTCAAAAAGCGGGATTTGATGATCGGCCTAAAAGAAAACGGTATGAAGAGAAAGTAAAAAAGCTGAAACACGGGCCTGCGCGGCAGACACGCGGTAAGCGCCGGTCCATCAAGATTGCTCGTGTGGTTGGGATAGAGGATATAAGCTCCTTCTTTGGGAACGTTCTCCGCTCCTTCTGCTTTAATGTTGAAAAGCAGTTTTAAGATCCAATAATCTATGGCCGTGACGCTGAACCGAAGCAGCCAGGCAAAAAAACCGGTACCGAACTCCAGCGCCCCTAAATGTTCTTCTTTCGGCATTACCTGCAGATGTTTTTTCCAGTAGTCCGGTTTTAAAGGTACCGCCGGGTCCTCTGAAGTGATCTCTTTAGCTCCTTTCAACGCATCCGTTACCCCGCGAATAAGATCCTCGACAGTAAAGGCGCGTGAAATCGCCTCGTCTTTTATATTGACCTTAAAAGCCAACTCAAGGAAGGACGCCAGTTCGATCCTGCCTAAGGAGTCGATGCCGAGGTCCATCTCCAGGGAATCCTCAAGGATGATCGGTTTTTGAACACCACTTAGCTCTTTTAAACATTCCAGAATTTTTATGCCAATTTCCGATCCTATTAACCGCTGGTCCGCGACCGTTAGCTCTTTAGATACCGGAAGAGCACCTTCTATTCCCGCGTTCACTCGAGGCTCGTAGATCACCTTGACCGCATTTCTGTCCAAATTACCGAACAAATTATGAGGTAGATCTTCAAGCGTAATCGTAAAACCCTTAAGTTTTTTATAAATAGGCAACGATGCCGAGCCGTTATCAAACTCTTCCTTAATGGCTAAATGCAAATTCACTGAAGCGAATTTCCTGAATTTTTCAAGATCCGGCTGAATGACAGCCCAGAGAACTTTCGACCCCATGACACCGTCCATTCCGGAAACTGCAAAGACACACATCTCCTTGATAGGAGCGATCTTTGTGTAGAATTGCTCGATCTCTTTCGGGTCAATTTTTGCCTCAAAATTTACCGTGATAAAATTTCTGGCTTTGGCTACAAAATCTTTTACCTTGATCATTGATCCGCCTCACATTTCAATTCGAGAGAATTTGTTGCAGGTGCAACTCTTACGCCTTTAAGACCGGGCAATTGGATATCGATCGGCGGTTCTTTCGCAAACCACTTTCCCCGCCACTCGACAAGAATATTTTGCCCTTGCGGTTTTAGTGATATTTGAATATCCCCAAAACTTGTCGGCGCAGGCCCGAACGCAATCGTTTGTTTTTTATCGAGCCAGACACGCGGGATCCCCGAGCATAAAATCAACCGATCGCCTTCTTCGCGCACAAAACAATTTCTTAACATCAAAACCCATTCCGCTGCGGCCCAAACATGCTGTCCGTCCCCCATACATCCGCCGCCCGTACGCGGATGGATTGACTCCGGCCACTGGCCCGTGGGTGAAGCTAGCGTGGCCACCGCGGTCATCAAGCCAAAATACCGAGGGTCTCCCGCGCGCAAAAGCACCTGGGCCAAGTGTAACGTCAGGTAGGGATTGATCCCGGAATGGGTCATGTCATGGAAAAAACCTCCGTGAATTAAACAATTTTTCATTAAAAAATCAGCCGCATCTAAAATCCTTGGGTCGTTCTGTTCGAAAAGGTGGAGCGGATAACTGGCCGCCAAAGAACCGATCGCCCCCGTATCCAAGCGGCGGTAAGGAGACGCAGGCATCGCGGATCTTTTTAAACGATCTTCCACCATCTTTAAACTCCGATCAATGCTCTCCAGCAATCCGACTGATTCCCTTTCAAAATGAGCAGCCTCCTGATGATCTTGATAGGCCGTGCACAAAAAGGCCGCCGCTTTCAATCCCGCAGCACCCCAGAAATCATCCCAATAATAAAAATCATTCGGTCCCAAATGTTCGGCGCTGAATCCTGACGGCAATAAACCCGCATGAGAAGTTTGCAAATTGTCAGGCATGCGTTTTTTATGGATCCACTTCCCCGCCTTTTTAATGGATTCTCTCCACTCTTGAGGTGGGACATTTCCCGTCATCTCACAATACTGACGCATGATCCACAAGGCCTCGCCGTTGGAATCCCATTCTCCTTCCTGTGAAAGAAAGTACCCTTGGGCTGTCTGACGGGAGCGAAAACAATCCACGGCTCGCCGGACGCGTTCCTTGAGTCCTACGCATAACATGGCTTGTAATATAAAAGCGGCATCACGAAACCAGAATCGCCGGTAAATATAAGGCCCCGGATAAACTTCCTTGGGTGAGTGCAGCACCATCGTGCGGATCGCAGCTTCATAGAGAAACTGAAAATGTTCATCGGGAACTTTGAGCGAACACGCGCCCTGAAGGCTTTCCTTCCACGCCCGCTCGGCGATTTCCGGATAGTCCTGACAGTGTTCTTTTTCCATTTTGTTTTTCGTTAACGGTATTGAAACGGTTATTTCTTGAGGCTGCCCGGCTTTAAATTCGTATACTGCCGCGGCGCTGGCCATTCCGACCTTACAGGATGCTTCTTTTTCATCTTCGTTCGATAACAAACGACTATAGACATCACCTCGACGATAATCTGAAAAGATGTACTGATCCGGAGGTTTATCAAGATAAACAAAATTTTCATGATTGACCTGCCATCCCGGCGAATCCTCAAGCAGAACTATAGAGTTGATAAAGCTCACACCTTCGGGGTTATAAGGTCTTAGAGAAACGGCCAACCGCGCTTTTTCAGGGGCGGATCCCTGGATCTTAACTTCGCAAAGAAGTGTTTGAGCCGAACCAATCACGCGTGCTTTCAAGAGAAGCTTAAATTGATCCGTGCATGTTCCTGTAGTGACACAAACATTGTCTTTCATAACCATCTTTTGTGATGTCGTCGAATTGCGTGAGGGAATAAGGGGTGCTCCCTCTTGAGGAATGATCCAAACATCCAGGGACCAGCTATCGTAAAAAGGAGTCACAAGGCCTCGGGGATCCACAAGAGAAAATTCAGTGCCATCGGGAACGCCCAAAGCCGTCCAATTTCTATGCGTAAGATTAATTTGCGTAAGTGAAAAAGCCCGCGGAATAAACGCCTCATTCCGGGGGTTATATTGACATTCCACCCAATAAGGCCAGATCCAATCAAGGTTATGCTGAATGGCTAAACTATTCATCAACCCGCGGGCGTGCATAACAACCCCGGAACGTACCAGTTCCAACGGGGCTGTCACCTCCGAGGGCTGGGCAAAATTCTTGAGCTGTGAGATGATTGTAAGAGGGTCCAAAAACCCCTGCCTGCGTGCGGCATCTCTTAATAAAAATCTCCACGGAAACCATTTCCACCA
>Ga0247841_10004233_pt1 | contig 25019 bp, 12 predicted proteins | sample LaCruzMarch2015__2_FD_192410 | JGI IMG/M metagenome (GOLD analysis project Ga0247841, IMG submission 192410) | Freshwater microbial communities from meromictic Lake La Cruz, Castile-La Mancha, Spain - LaCruzMarch2015_18m | ecosystem: Environmental > Aquatic > Freshwater > Lake | place: Spain... | reverse complement strand
TATACTTTCTGCTCAACGTCAGGAGGCGGCGATGATGGAGGATGCGTTGCTCTTCCGCGCTTTGTCGGTACTTGCTCTTCAGCAACCGCAAATCGGTGGTGTCATCCGTCGGCTCGTTGGTCTCTTCATCAATCGCTCCGCTCTCTTCAAACTTTTTACGTTCCTCCTGCGCACTGACCCACCCTTCGAAATCACCTGCTGTCCGCCGGCGTTCTGTCAAGGTCTCAAGCTCTTTCAGGAAGGCCTCGGACCAACTCGCCACCGCGGCCTCTTGACTCGTGACCAGGGCTCCGAGCTGTTGAACAAACTCCGCTTTCTTCAGCTCAAGAGCCATAAACTCCGGTTTCTGTGATTGATTCGCAGTGTCCGGCGAATTTCCTACCGACTCCAGCGCAGCCGTCAAACAACTGCGGAGGGTCACCTTCTTGCCCAGCCAGTTTTGTGCATAGTACTGCAATGGCGAGGCGAAGAGGCTGCTTTCATAAAACCAAAGGCCTGGACGTGCCACATGGTACGGTGCGGTTCTTGCCGTGCCTTTAAACTGCCGAGCAAAGATCGGCAGAATCGCAAGGTAGAGCATGAAAACCGTAAATACAAGGGTCGCGCTTGTATGCAATCGTTTCAAAATCCGATGGGTCTTGATTCGTTTGCCGAGGCGAATAAAATCCTCGTTGCTCAAAGCATTTGCCGTTTTTGACAGTTCCACATAAAGCCGTCCGGCCGTCAACCAGTCATGGTGGCGAATCGACTGATGAATGCGTTCCATGTCGCGTTTAAGAATGAGCTCGGGCAAGCTCTGTTCCTCCGAGAGAAAGACATGCTGCTCTTCCGAGAGGTCACGATATTGTGAAATAAAGAGTGCGGCACGCTCAAAGTTCTCTGCTCGGATCTCCATCGGTATCTGCTCTTTGAGTTGATTCCGTTTCCGAATGCTCTTCTCTGCCTGTTCCCGCAGGGTGCCGACCTCGTTAAGAAATTGTCGCCCTGTGGGGCCAGCAGGTTCAAAACCATGGATGCGTCCAGCATACAGAATGACCCGTTCAAAGCGATGCTCCTTTGTCGCTTGGCGCATCTTCTCTAAAATGGCCCCCAACATCTCATACGTACGCGTATCCGCACCACAATTGCCGCAATATTGAACACCTATAAAGGAGTCAGCACTACATTCTGGACACGCCTCGCTTCCGTCCCAACCGCACTCAGCACAGTATTTCAACGTCAAGGGATTTACAGCATCACACCACTTGCAACGCCAGGTTGTCTTGACGGTCGGCAAGACAATTTTCGTGCGTTCCCTTGCGAGGGCAAGCGCATCCACAAAAGCCTGCGCTGACTGCCAACGCTGCTCCTTGTCTGTCGCCAGCGCCTTGATTACCACCTCACGAATCTGCACCGGAACATCCTGCTCGCGGAAATACCGGGGGTTCTGCGCTGTCAGCAGGAAATAGAGCAACCCACCCAGACCATAGACATCTGCGCGCTCATCGGACTGCCGAGCATCGGTCTCCTGTTCTGGCGCACCATAGCCAACCGAGAGCAGTTTTTCACCGGGAACCGTTAGCTCTTCGTCCCCTTCTTTATGCATGAGCCGCGCCAATCCGAAGTCTACGATCTTCGGCTCGTTCGTCTTGTCGAGCAGGATATTGCTGGGCTTCAGATCACGATGAATCACACCACTGGCATGAGCATACGTAACCGCTTTGCCAATCTTCGAGACCAAAAGGCAGGCATCCTCAAGGTTATACTGCCCATGCTTGGAGACATGCTGATCGAGGGTCAAGGGAGCGTTGGGCTTGTTGAGCCCGCCGGTGGAGGGCTCCTTCTGGAGCTCCGGATCATCCGGCCCGGCAATATACTCCATGACAATATAAGGCCCATCCTCATCCTCACCCAAGGCATAAATGTGAATGATGTGAACATGACTCAGCGCGGCAACCGCGCGGGCCTCGCAGAGAAAGCGTTGACGCAAGGCGGGGATGGTCTGCGCATGGATATTCAAGCGCTTGATCGCGACAAAGCGATCGAGCCGTTTGTCCCGTGCCAGATAGACAACACCCATACCGCCATCACCAATCTTGCTGTAGATGGCATAGTGGTCAAAGAGTCGATCCGAGCGCGAAAGAGAGACCTCGGCCTCACTGTTCTGAGAGGAGGCAAGAGAAGTCTCTTTTGGGGATGAGGGGGGGGCGATCCGCTCGGTGGGCGGAACATGAATACGAACAGTCGCCTCTTCCTCTTTGTTTTTCATAATAAAGATCTGTTGTTCAATTGGCGAAACGCTTCATAAGCTGTGATCGAGACCGCATTGGCCAGGTTAATACTCCGGGCATGCTCACCCGGCATGGGAATCTTAAAAAGATCATGACGATAGTATTCGTAAAATGGCTCAGGAAGTCCAGCGCTTTCGTTACCAAAAATGAGGGCATCGTTGGGACCAAAGGCACAGGAGTAGAGGGATTTCTCCCCTCGGGTACTCAGAAAGAAGAGGTGGGCGGGCTTGACATTGGCCAAAAAATCCTCCCACGAATCGTGAATCACTAACTTCACATGCTCCCAGTAATCCATCCCGGCGCGTTTCAAATGGTGGGCATCCAAATGAAATCCCAACGGCCGTACCAGATGCAACGTACAGTCCAAGCCGACACACACACGGCCTATCGCCCCTGTATTATGAGGAATTTCAGGCCTGACTAAAACAATGTGAAGTGGAAGCATATCAAGTTAAAACCATGAACCAGCAAGAACAGAGTGGCAGTATAACAAAACTACCTCCTACTGGGGTATGATTTTATTTTCAAAAAATAAAATCATACCCCTCGGAACGGTGTTTGACACAGAGGGGTTGTTTCGGCTACACTATATGGCTTTACGACCTGTTCTTTATAATTTTAATTCGGAAGGAAGTGCACCGGTGAGTGTTGTACAATCTTTATTAGACTTACAGGAAATCGATGGCCGAATTCGTGCCTTACAACAGGAATCAAAAGACATTCCTCAACGCAAAAGCCAAGAATCTGCACGTTTGCAAGGCGCGCGATCCATGGTTGAACAGGCGAAAAACGACCTGAAGAGCGCTCAACTCACAGTCTCTAAACTCGAAGGCGATGTAAAAGCCCTTCGCGATAAGATTCTCGAACTCAAGAAGCATCAGGCTCAACTCAAGACCAATAAAGAGTTTTCAGCTTACAATCTCGAGATCGCTAAGATTGAAAAGGATATTGATGTCGCTGAAGCCAATCTCATCGGCTCGATGGATCATGTGACGCCGTGCAAGACCGTGCTGGACGAACGTGAAGCCAAGCTCAAAGAGGAACAGACAGTTGTGGACACCTACTGCGCAGAACTGGATGCACGCCTCGCTGAAGTTCAAGCCGAACTGCTCTCTTGCCAAAAGACGCGTGCCGAAGCAACAAAATTGATACAGCCTCGCGAATTATTTATCTACGACCGCCTATTGACCAAGCGGTGGCCCGTCGTGGTTCTTCTTCAGGAGGATGGCGTGTGCAAAGGGTGCAACCTGCAACAGCCTCCCTCTATTTTGCAAGGTGTCCGCCGAAAACAAGGCCTGGTGGCCTGCCAGATGTGCGGCCGTATTGTTTATCAATAATTTTAACGGAGCGACCTCCATAGGCGCTCCTCTGATTTGCGGACAGCGGAAGGACGTGACCGATCGCTCCTGCCTCGTGCAGGGGAGGAAAGTCCGGACTCCGCAGAGCGAGAGATCCGATTGTGAAGGTCGGAGGGGTGTCGCCAGAACGACATCAACGGAAAGCGCCACAGAAAACAGACCGTCCCGCGCAAGTGGGATAAGGGTGAAAAGGTGGTGTAAGAGACCACCGGGCGGTTGCGAAAGCGCCGTCGCAGGGCAAGCCCTCTCTGGAGCAAGATCAAATAGGGGACTCGAGACGCGGCTCGCGTCGTTTCAGCCTTTCGGGGCTGAATAGGGTCTCGGGTAGATTGCTTAGATGAATGATCGGAGCCACGTTCGCGTGGTGAACAGAATCCGGCTTATTCGCTCCTTCCGTTGTCCGCATTCTTTTCAAAGCTACAGCGCATTGCTAAGGATCAGCGTGCCGGTATCCTTGCCAGCCATGATGTCGGTCAGCACATCCGCATTGCGACCGCCAGCAATGACCACACCACACCCCGTCTTGGTGGCGATCTGCGCAGCATTCAGCTTGGAGTCCATGCCTCCCTTGGAGAGATTGCTCCCCTTGCCTGCACTCACAAACTTCATGACATCCGAAACCTTGTCCACATACGGGATGCGCTTATTCTTCCCATCTAACACGCCATCTACGGTGCTGAGGATGATGAGCAAGTCCGCACGGACCAGCTTCACCACCAGCGCGGCCATATAGTCATTATCACCCAGCGAGAGGTCGGCCTTGATCTCCTCATCAGCCACTACGTCGTTCTCGTTGATGATCGGAATCACGCCCATTTTCATCATGTGCTCCATGGTACGCTTCGCATTTGCATAACGGATACGATGCTGGAAGTCCGCATGCGTCAACAGAACCTGCCCGATGGTGATCTTTTGTGCGCCAAAGAGCGTCGCATAATTCGTCATCAGCCGAGCCTGCCCGACCGCCGCACACATCTGCAAGTCCGCGACAGCCTTCGGGCGCTCCTTGAGTCCAAGCGCATCGACGCCCGCACCGATCGCACCTGAAGAGACCACGAGAATCTCATAGCCCTGGCGATGCAACGCGGAGATCTGCTTCACAAGGCTCTTCAGCGGCGGCATATCCGGATGACCGCTGGGCTGAGCAATGACTCGGGTGCCGATCTTCACAATAATGCGACGTGCTTCAGGAAGCAAGGCGCGGAAACGTTGTTCAATGTTCATCTGCTTTTATTATGCGCCCAACTGGAAACGCACAAAACGCTTGATGGTCACCGTATCGCCTGTCGCCTTGACACAGGCATTGACGATGTCCGTAATGGTCTGCTTAGGCTCTTTGACAAAGGCCTGATGGATCAAACAGACATCGCCGTAGAACTTCTGGATCTTACCCTTGAGGATACCTTCCATAATGTTCGCGGGCTTCTTCTGCTCGGCGAGTTGATTACGGTAGATGTCCTTCTCCGCCTCAATCATCTCTGCAGGAACCTCTTCCGAAACCAGATAACGCGGTGCTGCCGCAGCGATCTGGAGCGCCAAATCATGAACGAGCTCGACAAAGACGGGGTTGTTGACCGTCTCTGGCTTGCCACAGGCGACTTCAACAATCACACCGACTTTACCACCCATGTGGATGTAGGACTCGATCTTGCCAGTGCAGCTCAGTGCATAGCGGGCCGTACGACGGATCTTGACGTTCTCACCCGTCTGCGACACGATGGTCATGTGCGCGTCCTTCATGCTGTCCCCCAGCTCCTCGCCCTGATCCATCACCTTTTGGGTAACGGCAGCGACAAAGTTTTTGAAGTTATCGGTCTTGGCCACAAAGTCGGTCTCGGTGTTGACTTCCGCCATAGCGATGGTCTTGCCATCTGCTGCGACGATTGCCTTAATAATTCCTTCTTTGGACTCCTTGTCGGCACGCTTGACCTGAATGGCCAACCCCTTCTCGCGAAGAATCTTGATCGCGGCGTCCATGTCGCCCTTGGTCTCGATGAGTGCCTTTTTGCAATCCATCATGCCGGCATTGGTACGTTGACGCAAATCGTTGATCGTAGCAACTGTAATCTCTCCCATAAAAATCTCCTTTTTTATCGTTACTCGGCTGCGGGGGCTTCAGCAGGAACTGTCTCGACAGCAGCAGCCTTGGCAACGGTCGCATCCTTTGCTGCCTTAGCAGCTTTCTTGCGGGTCTCCATCAGGCGGCTCTTGGCCTTCTTGCCAGCATCATCGTCTTCATCTTTGTCACGACGGGGCTTGCGCGTTGCCTTATCCTGAGCATCCGACTGGACCTGCTCCGCATCGCGTTGACGCTGACGTTCCGATGCCACACGCTGATACTCGTCATTTGCATCTTTGATGACCTTTGCGAAAGCGTCAGCAATGATCTTGATGCCACGAACCGCGTCGTCATTACCAGGAATCACATAGTCAACGAAATCTGGATTCGCGTTGGTGTCCACAATCGCCACAACTGGGATGCCCAAGCGAACCGCTTCAGCAACCGCGTTCTGCTCACGGCAGATATCCACGACCACCATCGCGCCTGGCTTGCTATCCATTTCAGCTACGCCCCCGAGATTCTTCTGGAGCTTCTCGAGTTCACGACGCAGGCTAGCTGCCTCCTTCTTGTGGATGGAGAGCGCGCCGTTATTGTTACGTCCCATAGCTTCGATCTGGCGCATACGCTTGACACTGCGACGAATCGTCTGGTTGTTGGTCAATGTACCACCCAACCACCGTTCCGTCATATGGTTTTGCCCACAAGCCTCTGCAGCGGCCTTCACGACCTCTTGCGCTTGTTTCTTGGTTGCAACAAAGAGAACCTTCTTACCACTCAAAGCGATGTCACGCAAAAAGGCTGCTGCTTCGTCAATAAGGGTGATCGTCTGGGTCAGATCAATGATGTGGATCCCATTGCGCTTGTCAAAGATATAGCGCTTCATCTTGGGGTTCCAACGCTTGGTTTGATGTCCGAAGTGCAGACCTGCATCCAGCAAGTCCTGAAGGGAGAGACCGGTAAGGGTCGAGACAGGCATTTCCATAATGATTCCTTAAACAATGACAGGCAAGAGCATATCGCTCACTGACCCTGTCGGGTTAATCCGCTTTGGCGAACTGGCGCCTGACGCCACCTCGCCTTCGCTTCCGCACAGATAAAGTCACTCGACAATTCGTGCGCTTAGGCCGAGTACAATAGCAAAAACGCCCCTCTCCGCGCAAGCCCGAATTTTGTAAACGTGAAAATTCCGGCTTCGTTTTTTTGGGGGAGGGCGTTTAGGCTGGGTCCTGCGTCTGGGGCCTGCCACGCCGTAGCTTAAGCGAAGGCGGGTCCAGCCTGTTTATTTCATGCACAGGCGTCCCGCCCAATGCCACTAACTTTTCATGGCGATTCACGCGTTTAACATATTCAACTGCAAAAGCTTGTGGCAGATTTAATGCAAGCACCTGAGCTGTCTCAAAAGATGCCCGCGCTTCCAGCCTGGGGAGGGTCACGCGTCTGCGTGACTGGACGAGTAGACGCTCGTCTCTCCCCTGAGGCGAGACGCCTCAGCCACTTTTTGCATCGCATGCCCTACGGAAAGGATGCGACAGGAAGCTTCGCAAGGCAAGGTGGCAGAGCCGTCTCGGCTCTGTGCCGACGGGGACGTCGGCGTTCCCAGGATACGATGTGCCTACAACCGACTGCGAAAAGTTAGTGGCATTGGGCGAGACGCCTGTGCTCCCAGTGCTAGACGCAGGGGAGTGGTTAAAAAGTTAAAATGAAAAGTGAAAAGCTAAAAGCTCAGTCGCCTTCAGTCTTCTTAGACTTACTGACACTTCCCAACTTATTGACACTTACTGACACTTCTTGCCGGTCGCACCCGTACCCGAATGCGACCGCTTAAACTTTAGCACTTCAGCACCCTCAACTTTAGCACTATTTCCCCTACTCCACCATGAACTGGATCAGCGTGCCACGCGGCGGCAAGGAATCCACGACCAACTGCACATAGTTGTTGACGGTCACGAGATGGCCGGTCATTCCTGCAGGCAGGCTGAGGTTCAACCCGATGTAAGGATTTGCATTAACAGGAACTGCCGTAGTTCCGTTGATCAGCGGATACGTTTGCCCCACCGTGAATTGGTTTGGATCGTTGCAAAGGATCTTTATTGTGCCGACGCCACTGACGGTCAGCGTGGTGACCTTAACCGGCGCCTCCGCGCTGCTGGTGGTGGGAGTGGTGTTTCCGTAATCAATCTCAATCTGACTGTTAGCGCCTCCCACTGTTAACGTGCTAGAACTAGCCCACTGTCCATTGGCTACCGCAAGCTGCACACCGAAAACGCATCCGACTGTGTTGGCAATGCTAATTGCGCTCTTACCGGAGCCGGCAGTGGACATGATCAGCTTGCCGCCATTGATCGCGGTAGCACCCGTGTAGGTGTTGGCACCCGAGAGCTTCCAGATAGAGGCGTCGGCGTTTTTGGTAATGGCAAAACGACTGTTCGACGAGAATTGATTATCTGCAATCACACCGCGAATCTCGTTGGCGCTTCCGGCGAAAGTTCCCCCCAAAATGAGAATGGGAGTATGTCCCGTATTGCCAGAGGAAACATAAGGCGTGTTGAACGTGCTCCCATTGAAGATGAGCGCTCCTGTACCATTGTTGTAGATACCGGAACCACTGTTGCGGTTGCTGACATCATCCTCTAACCGAATTGTCCGGTTGGCGGTGTCTCCGCTCCCCACGTAGACGAGATAGTCAACTGAGTATTTATTAAAAATTATATCTCCACTGGTCGGTGCACCCAACGAGCAGGCAACGCCATAGTTCTTGAGGGTATTTATAATCGCTGTGCCCCCAATCGTGGTGACGCCCGTGTAGGTGTTGGTGCCGGAGAGCGTCCATGTGCCGGTGCCGCTCTTGGTAACGCTGATGGCCCCGTTGCCGTCGGTGATGTTTCCAGTAATAAAGCCGCCAGCTCCGCCGTCACCGAGCTTCAATTCTTTGGCACCCGTCGTGGTGGTGGAGACGGAACCTAGCGTAATGGTGTTGTTGGCATCCTGATTCCGGATCGTGATATTGGAGTTCCGGAGATCGACGAGGCGATTGGGCACCGACAGATTGGCGGTTGCGGTGGATCCGAGACTAAAATAGGCCCCGCTTCCAAAGTTGAGCGTGATCGGGCTGGTGCTGTCCGCCAGGGTGTTGATCGTGACGCCCCCCAGTTGACCCCCCGCGCTTGTTTCCTGACCGTTTCCGACACCAAACTCCCCGGTGAACGTGTTGTTGCCGAGCAAGTTGAAATTATAGACAGTGCCAACGCCGCCACTACTTAGTAAGGCGACTCTGCCCAAGGTAACCCCGCCGGAGCCGGAAATGTCACCGTTGACGGTGACGGTTGCGTTAGCCCGACCGCCAGCGATCGTGGCCATCGCTCCGTTATTCACGATGATCGAGCGTGTTGCAGGCAGAGTAAAAGTGAGTGCACTGGTGCCATTATTCGGACTGAGTAGAAGTGTCGCCGACCCATCGAAGGTGATATCGCCGTTCACATTACCGAGACTGGCATCGGTCTGGGGCCACAAGATTCCCGAGTTCAAAACCATGCCACCCGAGTAACTGCTGGTGACGTTGAGCTGGAGGACGCCTACGCCCGATTTCACGAGGGTAACAGCCCCGCCGTTATCGTTGATCGGAGCGGTGACGCTAATGCCATTGTGCGCACCCTGTGTGTCCGTATTGATGCCATGGGTGGTCAGGTAAAGACTGCCACCGCTCGCGGGGGTGGTGAGGACACCGCCCGTGCCGGGCGCGATGGCGAATAAGGTAGCCGCGCCGTTGAGCACGCCATAGGTTTCCAGATTGAAGCCGCTGGCCAGGGTCAATACCGTGGTTGCCCTGTGTTGCGCAGGGCTGTGAGCGTGCGTGTGCCTGTGAGCGTGGTGGCCCCGCTGAGCGTGTAGGCATTCGCAGCAGTCGTCCAGGTGGTTTCAGCCGAACCGGCGGTTGCGCGAGCAGCGATGGTGGCGGAGCCGTTGTAAATCGCGTAGTCCGTTTGGTTTGCAATACTGTTTTGTCCACCGATCGTCGCCCAAGGGCCTATAATCTGACCGGCAGGAGTAGCAGATGCCCCTGTGACTGTCCAGGTACCGTTCGCTCCGTAGGAGAATGTAGCCGCTGCTGTTGGACCGGCGAAGGTCAGGCCGGCCAGCGTCATTTTCCAGCCGCTGCTCGCGTTGTTGATCAGATTGAAATTCATCTGACCGGCATTGAGGGTGACTGCCCCGATATTCTCATTGGCACTTGCACCGCCAGCATCGTTTGAGCTCGCCGCGAAGGTTCCACCCGCGTTGACCGTGATCGTCGCCGCATCGTTGATGGCATCAATGTTAGCGTTCGAGGATCGATTAAATTGAAGTGTTCCACCGTTGAAAGCGATGTTCGTGGTGCCTGAAATTTTGCCAATTGTTGCACCCGTGCCAATGTGGAGCGCACCAGCGTTGAGATACGTTGTGCCGGTGTAGGTATTGTTCCCTGTGAGTATCTGGGTTCCCGCTCCGGTCTTGGTAAGGGACATGCCCGTGGCTCCGTCGGCAATAACCCCTCCATACGTGAACGTGGTCCCAGATGGCGTGTTGAGCGTGATATCGGTTACGCCGGGGTAGCCGGGTGAAATGACTGTGGCGAGATTGCCGCTTGCGCCACTAAGTCCGCCGAAGATCGGAGTGGTGACGCCGCTGAGGGCGAACAAGCCCCCGCCTGTGGTGTTGAGCGCATTGAACTGGATCGTATTGGGGGAGCTAATGGTTATGATGGAACTTGACCCAGAGGCAATCGAGCCAGAGCCGACGATGTCGGAGGGAAAATCTGTACCTCTGGTGAGGGTGCCGGTCTTGTTCACGAGGAAGACGCTGTTGTTGATGATGGCTCCGGCGATCGCGCCTCCATCATCCAGCCGGAGCGTACCCGCGCTGATCGTGGTCGGACCAGTGTAGGTATGGGCGGAGTTGATCACCAAGGTGCCTGCGCCCGCTTTGGTCAGGCCGCCTGCGCCTTGGTTGAGCGTTTGGTTTGCAGTAAAAACATTACTTGCGGCGGCGATGTCGAGGCCAACGGTCGCACCGGAATTGAAGACAACTGTCCGATCCAGACTGGTGAAATTGGCCAGACCGGTGCCAGTGATTTGGAGCGTGCCCCCGTTGAAGAGAAGATTGGCGGCGGCAGAGCCGAGATTAGCGGCAGAGCCCACACTGAGCGTGCCCGCGTTGACTCTGGTGGTGCCGTCGTAGCTGTTGGAGCCAGAGAGTGTGAGCGTGCCCGCGCCATTCTTGGTCAGGCCGCCCGCGCCACTGATCGCACCCGCGATGCTAATGGTCTGGCTGTTGCTGTCGATGATGCCCGTGGCGGTCATCGTCACTGCACGCGTGGATGGCAGGGTGACGGTTCCGGACGCCTGCAGGGTGCCGCCGTTGAAGATAAGGGTGTTGCTCGCGCTGCCCAGACGATCAGTGGCTGCGACCCGCAGGGTGCCAGCGCTGATGGTTGTGTTGCCGCTGTAAGAGTTGGCGACGTTCAGAATCAGGATGCCAGGCCCTTCCTTAATCAGACCAGACGCGCCGGTACCGGTGAGTGCGCCCCCCATCGTGGAGGTGGCAGTGCCTGCAACGCCGGCGTTCGCAATGATCGTGCGGACAGCACCATTGAGGTTGATCGCGCTCGAAAGGGTAACGCTGGCCGTACCTTGGGATGCCGCAGTTTGAAGGACAAGCTTGGAGGGGTTGAACGTGGTACTTCCCCAGGTGATGGCACCGATGTTGACGGTATAACCGGTGTTTCCATTCTGGGAGAAACCGCTTTCACCGCCGAGGATCTGGATTTGCCCAGGGCCACTGCCTTGAGTCTTGGTAAAGGCAGCATTCCAGCGCTGTTCAATGACACCGTTGTTGAGGGTGATGTTGCCGGAGGTCAAACGGGCCGGATTGTCACCGTAGAACAAGATACCGCCATTGACGGTGACCGGTCCCGTGAACGTCGTGTCCGCATTGGGTAAACCTAACCACCCTGAGCCATCTTTTACGAAGGCAGAGGTACTAGAAGTTAAAACGGAGCTGAGCGAGACGGCACCGTTTGCGGTATTGAGCACCAATTCCCCGCTGCCGGTCACAGTGCCTGACAAAGTCAATGCGTTCCCGCTGACATTCATGATGCCCTTGGTTGTCAAAGCGCCTGCGATCGTGCCCGCCGCGCCGGTATAGCGCAGGGTATTGATGTTTGCACCTGCACCAAGAGTGCCCACCGCAGCCACATCGTAGTTGAAGGTGCCAAGTGTGCTGGTGACATTCGCAGCTGTAGCGGCGGCGGTGCCTGTGAGGCCGACGAAGTTATTGCTTCCATCGATGGTGGCGTATTTGGTGGAAGCGCCCGAGCCAAAGCTCGCCCAGGGCCCGATGATGCCGTTGACCAAGGAACCAGTAGCCAACCCCGTCATGGTAGAGGTGATGGTGCCGGTGCTCAGAACATTGAGCGTTGCACCCGTATTGCGGGTGAAGGTGCCAGTGTCCAGGGCGAGGGTTCTGGATGCTGCAACATTGAAAGTCTGATTGCCGAAGAGGGTCAGGCCGGAACTGATGGTCGCACCGGTGATGGTGCTGGCGGATACCGTGATGCCGCCATTGTTGGTGAGGCTGAGGGTGCCGGTGCTGAGCGTGACGGTACCATCCTCGAAGGTGATCAATCGGCCATTCTGCGTCGCAGAATTAAGGCTGATGGTGTACGGATTGACCGCATCGGTGCCGGCGGAGAAGAAGAGATCATCGGCAGCAGTGGTGACAGCGGTAGGCGTTGTAACATCCCCAGCCGCTGTCGTGTTCCAGAAACCGTCAACACCCCAAGTCCCCGTGGGCGTGTCACCCGCACCCGCTGTGTCGCCGTTGCTGTCCCAATAATAAGTCGCCGCCTGTGCAGTGCCAGTCATTAGTGAAAGCATTGCGAGTACAACGACTGCCTTCAGTGCTGATATGATATGTGCGAATGTTTTTATTTTCATAGTCATTCCTTATTCTTGAGTAAAAAAATTTCAGTGTTTTCTGATAAGAGACAACACACGGAAATAAATCTACTAACTCAAACTGTGAATAGTGTAGCGCATTTTTTGGGACGAGACAACCCCATTTTTTAACATTTAATACACAAAATTAGGACCGAATTAGGGGGGGGTGGGAAGTGCTAAAGTTCGAGAGTGCTAAAGTTCTAAAGTTTGGAAAGCAAGCTCAGTCCGTGGACGCACGGGAGTGATTAAAAGGAAAGACCGGTCCGGCATCCCTCCGATCTTATCGCTTGGTGAGCGCATCGACTGGGAGCACAACCACCCTCAACTTTAGAACTTTAGCATTTTAGAACTTTAGCACTTCTTCCGCTACTTAATCTTGCAAATTGTACAATGGCGGCAGTCGAAGTCGAGGGGGGCTGGCAGAGGCTGCCCCTTTTTATGGGCGGCCACAGCCTGGAGGTGGTTGAGTCCGGCTAGAAGGAGCCCGAGGGTAATAAAGCCACCTGCCGGGAGAATAACGAGAACCATGCTATGGCTATGGATGTCGGTGAGCGCGATTTTTCCAAAGAGAGTGACTGAACCATTGCCGATAAACTCGCGAAGCGTGGCAATGATGGCGAGAGCCAAGGTAAAGCCGGCACCCATGCCAATGCCGTCGGCTGCACTCAGGAGAACCGGGTTCTTGGAGGCAAAAGCCTCTGCGCGTCCCAAAATGATGCAATTAACCACGATCAAAGGGATAAAGATGCCGAGACTCGCAGCCAGCGCTGGCGCATACGCCTGCATCAAGAGGTCTACAATGGTCACAAAGGCCGCGATCACCACGATATAGGCAGGAATACGAACCGTTGCAGGAATGACGTTCCGAAGCGCCGAGATGGCCATGTTGGAACAGATCAAAACAAAGGTAGCCGCGATGCCCATGCCCAGCGCATTTTCCAGCGACGTGGTCACCGCCAGGGTCGGACACATGCCCAAGACCAAGCGGAAGGTCGGGTTCTCTTTGATAATGCCTTGAGTCAAAACTGTCCGAAATTTCATAAGCGTTTACTCCCTTTATAAGGAAAGAAGGGCCTATTATGGCGAACCCGCGCGAAAGGCGCAACTAAAAAGAGAAGAGAAGTTATGACTTGCGTCCTGGGGTCCTTGGGTCATGAACTGGGTCCTGGGTCTTGAGTCCGGCGTCCAGAAACGTGTTGACCCAAGACCCCAGACGCAGGACTCAGGCAGGACGCGGGACCCCAGACTGCCCCTGGGACTTGCGTTATAACCCCAGAACTGCCAAAAGCTCAGCTGGTCGCTCAACGGCCGCGGTAAACGAGCTATCCCCGAGCTTTCCAATGCCCCAGCGGCAAAAACAGCTCTTCAAATGGGCATTTTTGCCGGCGTCCATGTCGGCATGGTGGTCGCCGACCATCCAGTCGCGCTCATCCAAGATGACCCCCATGCGCTCGGCAACCTGATACAATGGATAGGGATCGGGCTTTAATTTGTCCGAATCGCCCCCTCCGACAATGCCATCAAAGAGGTTTAGGACCCCAAGTCCATCCAGAATAGGCGGCACGTAGGCGGCTTGTTTGTTTGTGACCACACCCAAACGCCAGCCCCCCTCTTTCAGGGCAAGAAGCACCTCTTTAATCCCGGGATAGAGCACGGTATGGTCCAAGAGATGGCCCATATAGTTTATTTTTTGACGCTCCCGCAACTGGGACATGTGGGTGGCAGCCAGCTCGGGAATGGCCCGCTGAAGGAGGACCCCCACCCCATCGCCAATGCAGGTCGTGATCTGGTCTAGCGGGAGCACGGAGAGTCCAAAATCCTGACGCGTCAGATTGACGCCGAGCGCAATATCCTCAAGCGAGTCGATTAAGGTACCATCTAAGTCGAAAAGGGCTGTTTTCATAAAGGAGCCGAAGTTTAGCAGATTTTGCCCCCCTGTCCAGCGCGAAGCTGTTTGGAGTGTGGTGGGTGAGGCATTTGCGCACCTCTTCGCGGCTTTCCTGACCGCCGTAGCCCAGAGGGCGAAGGCTGGTTGCGGTAGAGCAAACAAAGATGTGTTAAAAAACAGTTAGAAAAAAGTTAACTAATTTTTACTTTTCCGACTTGCCACGAGACCTCTTTTGGAGTAGCCTAGTCATACAACGAAAGAATAGTTTTGTTTGATGGTACTGGAAGGCGAGTGTCCTCTGAGGGCCATTGGGCGGAATTTTGAAGGTTTAATGTTTACTAAATAAGGAGGATTCTTTTATGAATCTGACTAAGTTATTTGCAGCAAGTCTATGCCTCACCGCGATGGCTGCGTCTGCAGTTGAATTGAAATCTGACTCATTTGAAAGTGAGTCTTTTTCTGGTGGCTGGGTAGGTCCGCAACCGAGTAATATTGTTGCTGGGACCAATGGGGTTGCGGAAGCCAATTCGCCAATAAACACGTCCGACACCAAAGTACTCCAGCTCGACACGGGAGCAGGGACATGGACAAATCAGGTGGGTTATTCATTTGATAATACAAACACTCCGGCTCTTTACATAGACATGCTGGTCAAGTTTGTCCCGAGCGAGACGCCTCCGCCACTTGGAGACGGTGTCAAGCTTGCAATAGCTGTAACGAATGATTTACTCGTGGTTACAAAAGCTGTAGGTGTTGGCGTGAATGACTGGGCGACTACCGCAACAACCATCGATACCAGCTTGTGGTATCGGGTAACTGTAAAATTGGAACAGGATGTTGTTAATTATTTATACTATGCTTCAGTTACGCTTAATGGCAACCAGCCTGTTAGCGTGGGAGGAGAGGAGCGTTTTGAAATCGCAGACTCTTCATACTTAGGTGTTCTTAACTCCATCGGTTTCCAAGGTACGGGCTTCATTGATGAAGTGGTTGTCACAACCGACAATCCGTTAGGCGGAGTGACGGTCGTTGAGATCGCCTTGAGCTTCACATCGGGCCAACTGTCGGTCTTGGTGGGCGGAACGGGAACTAATGCGGCTCCAGTCGTACCATCAGGGACAATCCTTGATGTCGTAGCCGCGAACTTCTACCAGATCGCAGGTAAGTCTGGTGTTACGAATGAGTGGACCTCTCTTGCTCTGACAAATGGCACCATCACAGTCTCGGCGGATGCTAATGGTTCAACAGCCACCTTTACGGCACAACCTTGGACTAGCACAGATCCGGTCGGCGGAACTACATCGTTTGCCAATGCGCCAGCAACCAATGTTGCAGCCTGGGCGATCGCAAAGGGTGTCACAGCGCTGGATGACAACATTTACAACCAGTACCTGCTGAATATCGATGACGCAACCGATGTACCTTCTCTGCTCATCAAGAGCGTTGCGGTTACCAACACGGAGGTCACCGTCACGGTTGAGGCTGATGGCGTTAACTTCTCTACCATTAATGGCCAAGTGAAGCTGATGGTTTCCCCAGTTTTGGGTGGAGCATCCTCTAACATTACGGCTGCAGTCAGTGGAGAATTTACCGCGACAGTTCAGGCAGACATCGGAACGAACAAGTTCGTCAAAGCGGTGGTTGAATAACCTCGGCTAAGTGACGTACTAAAACGTTGAACGTAAGGGGTCCGCAGAAATGCGGGCCCCTTGCTTTTTTTGTGTTTCTACTTCCTGCTTGCCTTTTTCCTGAATAAAGCGCAAAATATTGAACGCTAAAAAGGGTGTTTATTTTAGGTGTGTTTATTATGAAAGAAAATCTACAAAAAGGATTTACTTTAATCGAGTTGCTGATGGTCATTGGGATTGTCGGCCTCTTGGCCGCTGCCTTGATTACAAACATGACGAGTGGCATCGCTGGGGGGCAGAAGTTGAAATGCATGGCAAACCTCAAGAACCTTGCTCAAGCCGTCTCCAGCTATACCACGAGTCAGTCTGGCGATGACGATGACCAGCACATCCCTACAGCAGGATCCTTCGAAACCAGTCACCTCTCGAGCGACCTAGAGACAGTCTATTTCTCTTCCTCAGCCGCTTGGGTCTCTTGGACTCCAGCGGGTGGCGGCGAATGGCCCTACAAACCTGGCTTGACAGAATCAAAGGAAGACTCCATGAACGCTTCCACCTTCGCCGACACGACGCTTGCCTTTTTCTCCATCACGAACGGGGTGCTCTGGTCTTACATCGGAGGGGATGCGAGTGTTTATTTCTGCGGAACTCACAAAAAAGTTTTGGAGGCTGCTCCGGTAAAGCGAGTTTATCGCTCCTATGTGATGAACTACTACTTTGGTTATCATGACAAGCCTAATAAACCCAAATACAAGCATCATCATCACAGGAACTTGGGGAGCATAAATCAATCCGGCACCGCAGCTATTCGGGTCCTCTTCGCAGAGTTACCTGGGCAAAAAGATCAAAAAGGGGGCTTCACTGGAGAAACATGGGGTGACAGTGTTTTGAATCCTGGCGACAGTAATTTGGCCCCTGACACGAATAAAGATGAATACTTTGGCTTTAATCATAGGGTCAGCAACCGATGGGTTGCCAACGTCGCGTTTGCAGATGGTCATGTGGACGGCGTGGTTCAGCCTGCTGTGCGGGGTTCAGACGGTAAAGCAAAAGTCGATGTCGCCGACCTAATAAATCTCACCAAGCAGATGTGCAATGGAGAAGAAATTGCTATCGATATTCGCAAAAAGATGATGTAACCCTTTTTGTGAGAAAGAGCGAGCTATGAATATACTCAACCCAATTTTTAAACCTAGCTGGAGCGGTTGGCTTATTGTGTGCCTAGCCCTCCTGAGTTTTCCTGTGCTTGTAGCGCAAGGTGCTGCCTCGGCTGCTGATAAAGGTCGTGATCTGTTTTTTGATGACTATAGTTTGACAGCGGATGACACATGGACGCATACCGGGGCTACAACATATAACGGATCCCAAGAGGGTACCAACCATCAACATAAATCAGGATGGTCCCTTGAGGAGATGCGTATGGGCCGTATAACAGTAGGGACAAGCATCGCGCCGGCTTTAAACGGCAACACGTATGTCCCTGACATCAATTATTGTGCCTATTTTCGGAATCTGTCTGGAGCGAAAATGGAGTCGCCCATTTTTACAAATGGTGTTACTACGTTATCGTTTGATATTGTGGCGGCCACTACTTTTGGCGTGGCGGCCAGTATTAAAGTCTATATTGCGACAAATGTTGTGAGCCCCATACCCACCAACGCATGGGTAGAAATAGGGTCTTTAGCGATCAGTTCAACCAATCAGATAACTTATCAGACAAACCTTAACTATGTGGGCTCAATCGCCATTCGAATTCAAAGAATGAACACCCTCGGCAGCAATCCGGATTTGCCTTATGTGGTTATTGACAACGTCCAGGCCTTGGAGCCACCGCCGGACTGGTCTTTTGCAGCACCGATCTATGATCTGAATCCGAATGAAGGGAGATATTTTTCATTTGATGACTATAATCAGACAAATGGAGCGACGCCCACATGGCAGCATATTGGGACTAATAATACAGCAGGCTCACAAAAAGGAACCAACCATCTTCATATATCAGGATGGGTCTTTTCTGATATTCGTATGGGCCGTTTAACATCAGGCTCGAGCATTGGGCCGGTTTTAAATGGTAACACGTATGTGCCCAACACAAATTATTGTGCTTATTTTCAGAATTTGATTGGATCGAAAATGGCGTCGCCTATTTTAACTAACGGCGTGGGTACGCTCTATTTTGATATAGCTCCTGTCGCGACTATTAGCCCAGCGGCCATTATTAAAGTCTATATTGCAACAAATAGTGCTGAATTTTTGTTACCCATACCTCCAGATTCGTGGTCATGGGTGGAGATAAGCTCTTTAAGCCTCGGTTCCGTTGCGACGAATCGGTATCAACAAGAAATCAATTGTAGGGGGCCGATTGCCATCCGAATTCAAAGAATGAACAACCAAGGCAGCAATCGTGATGTACCGATGGTAGCGGTTGATAACCTCCGTGTCTCTGAGCCGCCGGCTGACGTGATCATATCCCATGGGCTCTCTCCCTTCAACGCCTATCCAAGCGTGAACACGAATATGGAAGTTCAGATCAGGATTGACAATATGCCGGGGCCTCATATTACAATAAACGAGACGCGGACCAATGTCCTGATGGTCTCACGTTGGAACTATCTCAATCAAGTTACCCCCTGGGTGACCAATAAGATGACCTGCGTCAATATAGGGGATGGGCTCGGGAACGGCGAACTCTGGCAACCGGAGAGCGCCCTGCGCGCCTATTCTGACGCCGGGAATCTTGAATATTTCTTTGTCTGCCATTTTTACGGTGCTTACTACCAGTCAAAGGATTATACCGTCTATCCTGCAGTGACTAACTCCGTGTCCGAAAAAAAATCGCCTCGGGTCTACTCTGCTGCAGGGATGACCTCGGGAAGTAGCGCAACAAACACCCCCTTTGTCTTCTCCTTGCGTCTCTTCCCGTCGAGCCATGACAAGGTCAAAACGGTTCTCTTTGTCAATGGTTCATCCACAAATCAGATTTTAGAAATGGAGCTCAGCAACACCAACCGGTGGCAGGCCAAGTACGACATTGTGAATCACCCAGGGGTGACGAATCTCCTCTGGTATTTTGAGGCGACCGGAGCTTATACCAATAACTTTCAGGCGACCACAAACAAAGTCTACTGGCAGAATATGAGTACCACCCGTATCCAGAACGGGGCTCTCCCGTATGGGGATAACTGCGGACTCACCAACGCCACCATCACGAGCCGGACAAATGACTGGTTCGGCGTGACCACGGTTCCAGGGGAGTCCAGCTATGTCCTCTTTACGCTCGACACCGAGAAGACGAACTATATCGCAGGCCGGGGTGAATACCAGAATTTTAATGGGTGGAACGCGGGGGACATTCCAAAGAATTACTTTACCGCCTCAGCAGACAAGTATCCCAAGACCGCCTTTTCGCAATCCTTCTCGAATGGTTGGTCGCAAAGTTTTGCTTCTCCCAAAAGTAATTATTTTAAGCAAGGCTCTATTTATACACCCGTTGAAACCTCTGCTTTGCGAACAGGTCCCGAGCCAATTTTAAGCTATTCCGAATGGTACGCGGGTGTTTTTCAATATGTGGTGGAGCGAACTGCGGGAAATACGGAACCCAACTATATAGGCACCGAGAACCAGCGCCGGAATCTAGCAGTCCGACTCTTTGGCAAAAGCGCACCAGCAGGCGACGGTTATTTACAAAACGACGCCGCTCAGTGGCCGAACCTCCACGGCATCGGAACCTTAACCTATGAGGCGCGTTTAAGTCGACCGCTCCCCCAAAACATGCTTGATTATAGCATGAACGCAATATGGCATATGACTGACATGCGCCGCTCGAATTATGTTATCCAATCATCGATGAAGGTGGATTCTATGTCACCGGAGGCGCCCTCGATGTCTATGATCGCTTATTATCGAAACATGTTGATGTTCTATGAATACCGGATTACCCAGACGACAGACAGTCGTGATACTCCTGGGGGCACGAGCACTATTGATACTAACTTTAATAAGCGTATCAAGCATGAGATATGGAAATGGGACGGGACATTGACTCCTAAGCTGCTTGCCTCTGCCGTTAGCATAGCAACTGGAGCTGAAGTAAACAGGGATGCTCAGTTGACGACCCTAGCTACTGGTACCTATCCCACGTATTTTCATGTGTATACTCCGTCTGCTGGCGAGACCGATTTAAGCGTCAGGTTCAATGGCATAGATATTACAGGCTGGACAGCCGTAGATGGTCTTGTTTCTAATGCTGTTGTCAGGGACGTAAGCTCGCCCCTTCAGTATGGCTCGTATGGTTTTCATTCTGCAGATTGTGCTCTTAGAGTCCCCAAAATAGAGATCGCGGATCTTACCCCCTCTACATGGGCGACCAACACCTTTAGCTCGATAGGTATAAACAGTACTGAATGGTTCGTGATGCCCAATAAATATGTAGCGACCACCAATTTCTTGTCCGCAAGTACATCAACACAGGTGAAGCTCTATACCGGCACAACAACCGGTGAATGGACTCAATTTGCGACCCACACGATCACCGACTATAACTTCCAGACGTTTTCAGCAACAACCAATGACTGGAGGGACCGTCTTATCCGAATCGCGGTGGATGATGATGATGATATTGCCCTGGATGGTATTCATGTGACGAGCTGGCGTGCGGAGACCGACCCCATCACCGCCGATGAGTGGAAGATCACTGAGGGCTGGGTGAATTATGATACGACCAACCAGTGGTATGCCCATCTGGATTCTTCCCAGGCCGATCCAACTCGGATTCAAGGTGTCCGTTCCGAACAGGTGGAGGGTATTGGCTCGATTCTCTTTGGCTACCGCGTAACAGACGGACCTGCGAAATTGAAGATTCAATACACGCAAAGCGTTTCTCCTGGAGATACTCTCGTCGGATGGGTTGATATAACCAACTTAACCTTTGATGTCACCAGTGGTTGGGTGAACGTCAACTTATACCTCGGGATTCTGGCCGAGACTAATATCTACGTACGGTTGATCAATGATCTCACCCACACGAACAAGTCGGTCATCGACTTGGACAATATTACGATTTGGAACAACCCCACCAATTCGCCGAAGGACTGGGTTGCTTACAACATGAAGATCACGTCCGCGGAGACCAACAACTGGTGGCTGGATACAAATATCTCGGGATACATGAACAACCGCATGACAATCGGAACCCATCCGGATCGGCCGATGACGAACCACAATCCCTATATCATGGCACCACGTCTGACCCGTGGACTCGGAACCATCTCCTTCCTTGCTCGCGCCTTTACAGCCAACTATGCAGCAGGGCTCCCCACCCCCTCAATCTCACTTTATGTTACGACGGATACGTGGAATAGAGATAAACCCGACGGAGAATGGACATGGCTCGCGACATTTCCCAATATTACCAATGCCTTTTACCGTCCCTTCTCCTATAGTTATACCAATTTGCCGAATACCATCAAGGCAGTCAAGTTGGTGGTCGATGGTGTGGCCCCTCTAATTGGCACCCCTCAGCGCATCGGTATTGATGAAATCGTCTTGACCGAGGCGATCTACCCTCGCTTCGATATCACTGGCGTGAAGTTGCTTGTACCCACGTCTCTTGGCCCCACAGAGACTAAACAGCCTCTTGAAGGCGAGGATATTGGCATAGAGGCTCAACTCACCAACATCTTGCTGGATCCGAAAAATATTGTAGTCAAGGTCGCTTACATCGTGGGGACCAACACGTGGGGAGGCGTAACAAATGTCCCAACCCATGTTGAAAAGACTTTGGATTGTGTGGATGTGCCCAATCAAATTTACCGTATAACTGGCGATTTTATGATTACGGGTATTCCCGAGCAGGAGAAGTACTCGGTTGTCCAATACATAGTCTGGGCAGAGTATAACAGAGCAGGTAGTTCGACTAAATATGTTATCTCCCAGTCTCCGGAAACCTCGGATCACTTTGTGAATCCCTCGTGGTACTTCCCTGTTGACTTTAACAGGGTGGGTAACACCTCTACAGGCGCGCTCAAGACGACGTGGTCGCCCTATTATATCGTCTATGATGTACCTCCTGGAGCGGTCTGGATCAATGAGCTGAACCTGAACGAGGATGACGCGCTTCTGGCACAGAACCACAAGGTCTTCATGAACCCCTACGTTGAAATTGCTCAGCCCGCATGGATGAGCTTGCAGGGGTGGACGGTAGAAGTGTTGAACAAGGATCGTTATATATGGCGGACCGATCTCTTAAACTCCTCTACAATTGTCTCGCCTGTGCTGGACTATGGAAGTAAGTATGGGCTCTTTGTGATAGGGGCCCCCGACCTCGAGGCCATCAATAACAGACCCTCCTATCCGCCGCTCTCTACCACTTGCGTTGTGCATAAGGCCGTGTGGTATATGCAAGGGAAAGAAAGCTTCTATCCAGGGAGTACGGCTGCCCAATTATATCCGGGAGGCTATCGTCTGAAGCGTCCGATGGGCATGTATGAGCAGTCGATCGCCTACGATTACAATCGTCAAGTCGTCTCATGGGTTACAGGTGTTCACTTTACAAACGCGGCACCCTCTTTTAGTTATGTGGGACGTGAAGACTTCAATGGTTCGCTCGCTTACACGGGGAAAGTGAATGTCACAGCAGGTCGCTACGAGCGTACAGATAACACAAACTCTTGGCAACAGGGGGTGGGACCGCTCAACTGGACGCCTGGTGAGAGAAATCTAGGACAAGAGTTCCCTGTAGCCCCAATGCCCGGGGGCTCGAATGTGCTGATTATTTCCACGCTTCTCTCGAGAGATAGACTGACACACGGTTGGCAAAATGGCGCGCAAAAGAATCCACTTATGTTTAAGATGAAAAAAGGGCAAGCCACTAATTTCAATTATGTTGCCGACTCTTGGTTCCGCTTCTACAACGTGTTCTCTAACAATGTGCAACTCCTCTCGCCGACCGATCAGAAAGCGATCACAAACTATACGATCTCGTTGGTGGATGTCCAGACCAACACCACGTTGGTCGCTGAATTGTGGCTCGCCCCTCATGTGACCAATTTTGTACAAACCGCAGACCAGATCGCTTGGTTACGGCAGTATAATGACAAGCCTCTTGCGCCCAGCTATTTTGAAACTAGCACGCTTGGACTTCAGGAGGAGTATTGGCTAAACATGGATCCAACCCAAACCAATCGCTTCATTTTCAACCTAATGACTCCTGTGCCTAATCCTCCGTTTGGTTTATGGTTGACCTTGGAAATGGCAACAATCGATGGCAGTGGATACACCAATCGTGTCACTTTCTTGCGTGGCGACGCGGCTGTCAGTATCTGGCTAAAGGATACGGATCCGTTTAAGCCCTTGAAATCCATCCGGCAATATTCAATAGGCGCGAACTCCTTCGACAACAACTTCCTCTCGCGTACATTTATCAACGGCTTTACAAATAACGCAAGCCTATTCAAATTGTTTTTAGACCATAACAACCAATTTATTGCCACACAAGAGCTACTCAACAACACCAACGCGCTTTTTGTTCTTCCTTAATGGGAAAATAGTCGAACGAGGAGTCCAAGAATAAAGAGGGCGGTGGTACACAGGAGCGCAGTGCGCTCCTGTGTCGTTAGTGAGGGTCGAAGTCGAGGGTCAAGCTTCATAATGAAGCTCTAAGTTTAGTTGATTCAGGGTTGGAAGACAACACCGAAGTGAACAAGTGGGTTTCGTTTCCCCCTTGTCATTTTTCGGTAAATAGGTTGTCTTTTGTCATTAATGACGAATAGGGTTTCTTAACGCAAAAACCGCAAATTTTGCGGTTTTTGCGTTAAACCAAATGGTTAAGTATCAAAAAAATTCACATTAAAAGAGGAGTCGTACCATGTTATCACGTGTCTATTCAGGCGCCGTGTATGGCGTCAATGCCTATTCGGTCGAGATCGAGGTCAACGCGGGCAAGGGTGAAGCGCAGTTTGTGATTGTCGGGTTGCCCGATGCAGCGGTTCGCGAAAGCAAGGACCGCGTACTCACCGCCATGAACAACTCGGGGTTCCGTCCCATGATCGGGCGTACCACCATTAATCTTGCCCCTGCTGACATCAAGAAGGAGGGGCCGGTCTATGACCTTCCAATCGCGGCGGGGTTACTGGCGGCCACAGGAGAGGCCGAAATGCCCAATATCGACCAGTTCGCCTTGATCGGTGAATTGGCGTTGAGTGGCGAGGTACGTCGTGTCAGAGGCGTACTCCCTGTGACGCTTGAGATGCGTAAGCAAGGCAAACGTGGCATCATTGTACCTGCGGACAATGCAGAAGAGGCGGCCGTTGCCGAGGGCATTGAGGTCTACCCTGTCCGCCACCTGCGAGAGGCCATCGAGTTTCTCTCGGGGTCCTTGAAACTGGAACCCTTTCGCGTCGAGCTTTCCGAACTGATCCAACGTGAGCGCGGACACACCGAAGATTTCGCGGATGTCAAGGGCCAGGAGTCTGCCAAGCGCGCGATCGAGGTCGCGGTTTGTGGTGGCCACAATATCCTGATGATTGGCTCGCCTGGCGCAGGCAAAACCATGCTGGCGCGACGTATCGCCTCGATCCTGCCTGAGATGCATTTGGAGGAGGCGCTCGAAGCTACACGTATCCACAGCATCGCCGGAACGCTCAAGAGCCATCAGGCCTTGATCTTCCAACGTCCCTTCCGGTCGCCACACCATACCATCTCAGATGCTGGACTCTTGGGGGGCGGTGTCCATCCCTTGCCCGGCGAGGTGAGTTTGGCCCATCGGGGCGTCCTCTTCCTCGACGAACTCCCTGAATTTCATCGCAACGTTTTAGAGGTGCTTCGCCAGCCCCTCGAAGAT
>Ga0247841_10004232_pt1 | contig 25021 bp, 21 predicted proteins | sample LaCruzMarch2015__2_FD_192410 | JGI IMG/M metagenome (GOLD analysis project Ga0247841, IMG submission 192410) | Freshwater microbial communities from meromictic Lake La Cruz, Castile-La Mancha, Spain - LaCruzMarch2015_18m | ecosystem: Environmental > Aquatic > Freshwater > Lake | place: Spain... | reverse complement strand
GAAAGAAAAGACAACGGTAGAATTTACGAACAGAAATCATAAAGAATATATATTGACAATAACCGATGTAACAGGAAAAAAGGTAAAAGAGATAAAAAATATAAAGACAAATAAGGTAGAGATAAGCAAAGAATATTTGCCAATAGGATTTTATTTAATTGAAGTGAGAGGAGAAAAATTGTTCAGAGGCAGATTGGTTGTTGATTAAAATAATAATTTTGCATTCCTGTTCTATTAATATTTAATATTAGTTTTGTGTTACGACTTTTTGCTTCAATTTATAAAGAGTTTTTAATTTTAATCAGAGATAAGGGTGGTTTAGCTGTAACCTTTTTAATGCCGTTAGTTCTGATAATAATTATGGCTTTAATTCAGGATGCTCCATTCAGAGATTTTAAAGAATCCCAAATACCATTAATTTTAGTTGATAATGATAATGATACTATTGGTTGTGTTATAGAAAAGGGGTTAAAAGAATCTGGAATATTTGTGATTCATAAAAAAATTAATGGGTTACCAGCAACTGATTTTACAGCAAAAGATGCAGTAGCAAAAGGTTTATATAAAATAGGATTGGTAATTCCTTCAGGTACAACAAAAGCAATGTATGGAAAAATAAAAAAGTTGGTAAATACCCATCTTTCAGGTTTAGGTTTTAATATTGAAGGCATTGATTCATCTCAAAATGAAGTAATTCAAGTTGTAATTTATTTAGATCCAACTACAAAAAAAACATTTAAAAATATTATTTTAAGTTCAATTGATAAGTTTATTTCAAAAATTGAAACACAAATGATATTGAATACTTTTTATAAATCTCTTGAAGGAATATACCCTCAAACGAAAAAAGTTGAAAATATTGATAAAGATTTTATTGAATATAAAGAAATATATGCAACTAACTATAAAGATGATGTTATTTTAACAAATTCTGTACAACATAATGTTCCTGCATGGACTATGTTTGCAATGTTTTTTATAGTCCTTCCTCTTGCAGGAAGTATGATTAAAGAAAGAGATGATGGCAGTCTGAGGAGATTAAAAATAATGCCTGGATCAAATTTTATTGTATTATCAAGTAAAATTATTTTATATACAGTTGTATGTTTTTTACAATTTATACTTATGTTTCTGGTTGGAATCTATATTCTTCCTTTATTAGGGCTTCCTGTTTTGCAAATTGGAACATCATATCTGGCTATTATTTTTATTGTTATTTCTGCGGCTCTTGCTGCTACAGGATTTGGAGTAATGATAGGTACAATTTTTAAGACACATCAGCAGGCTTCAACATTTGGAGCAGTATCAGTTGTAATATTAGCTGCTTTGGGAGGTATTTGGGTTCCTGTTATTATTATGCCTGAGATAATGAAAGTTATTAGTGAATTTTCACCTTTAGCATGGGGACTTGATGCGTTTAATGATATTTTTCTGCGTGGAGGAAATCTTTATTCTGTTGTTCCTAATGCTGTTCGTTTAATAATATTTTTTCTGATAAATCTTTTAGTTGCTTTTTTTTATAACAAATATGTAAAATTCAAAAGTTAAAATAAGCCATGTAATTGAGCATCAATTTTATTAATTACGTTACTTAAATCATGTGGATTTTCTGAAAAATTAGTATTGTCAACATCAACAATTAATAAATTACCTAAGTTATAGGTGCCAATCCATGCTTCATAGCGTTCGTTTAATCTTTTAAGATAATCAAGACGAATTGCATCTTCATAACGTCTTCCTCGTTTTTGAATTTGTTCAACCAGAGTAGAAACAGAAGCTCTTAGATAAATAAGTAAATCAGGAGGTTGTATAAGAGAACTCATAAGTTTAAAAAGGGTAGAATAATTTTCAAAATCTCTTGATGTCATCAATCCCATTGCATGTAAGTTTGGTGCGAAAATGTATGCATCTTCATATATAGTTCTATCCTGAATAACTGTTTTTCCGGATTTTCTAAAATCAAGAACCTGATTGAACCTGCTATTTAAAAAATATATCTGAAGATTAAATGACCATCTTTGCATATCTTGGTAGAAATCGTTTAAATATGGATTATCATCAACATCTTCATAATGTGGTTTCCATTTGTAATGTTTTGCCAATAAACTTGTTAAAGTAGTTTTTCCGGAACCAATATTACCTGCAATTGCTATATGCATAAATTCTTACATTTTAAATTATTAAAAAAAACTAAATTAAATCATTATATTTTTATATTCAAATAAAATATTGCATAAAATTAAAATATTATTTAACATTTTGTTGATAAATAGAAAACTGGTTTTTTTTGAATAAAAATAATTTATTTTGTTCAACCAATGCATTTTTAATATCAATAGTATCAGGCAGATTAATAATTTTTTCAATTAATAATTCAAAATCAAAATTAATAAGTTTATTATTATTAAAATATGTAATTTTATTTTCTGAAACCTGAAAAGAATTTATATTTTTAATTGGTAAAGTTTTATAATAAGAACCAAATTTATCAAAAATAATTATTCCTGTTTCTGGTATATTTAGATAAATAAAATCATTTTTTTCAATCAGATAGTTTGGCTTATTATTTCCCGATAATATCGAATTTATACTGACACTTTGTAATTTTATTTGTAAATTTTTATCTAATAAAACTAATTGATTTGTTTGAGAATTAAATATCCAGAAACCACCTGTATTTGACGAACAGGCAAGTTCAATTTGGTCGTATCCGAGATTATCTAAAAGAATAGGACTCCCTATTATTGATAAGGTGTTATCAAGGAATAAAATCTGATTAAAATCTTTATAAAAAACCAATATTCTTAAAGGATCAGAAATATCAAAATATGTAATGGCTCCAAGATAATTATTGTTATAGGTAAATAATTTTGTTCCAATGTTATTGAATTTAACAATATTTTGATTATTAACTATATATACATTTTCTAATTGATCTGTTTTAAAGAAAATACCTTCAATATTTACGGTTTTAATTAGTTTATATTCATTTAAGAATAACAGAGTAAAAAAAACAGTTAGAATATAAGATATTTTCATTTGAATTAATAGTTATTATTTATCGTTTAAATTTTCATTAATTTGTAATAATTCATCAATGTAGTCCCTGCTATTTGCCAGGCGGGGAATTTTATGCTGACCGCCTAGTTTACCTTTTAGTTTTAGCCATTTGTAAAATGTACCATATTTTACACAAGTAATAATTGGAAAATCTATAGTCATATTTTTATATCTCTTTGCCTCGTAATCAGAATTTAATGATTTAAGAGCATTATCAAGTACTTCGGCAAAGTATTCAATATTTTTAGGTGGCTTTTCAAATTCAAATAACCATTGATGAGCCCCTTTTGAATTATCTTTCATATATACCGGCGCAGCAGTATATTCTCTTATGTATGAATTTGTTTTTTCGCAGGCAATTTGCAGAGCTTTTTCAGCATTATCTATTATTAATTCCTCGCCAAATGCATTTATAAAATGTTTAATCCTACCAGTAATATTTATTCTGAACGGATATTTTGAAGTGAATTTAACCGTATCCCCAATGATATATCGCCATAACCCACCATTTGTTGAAATTACCATTGCATAATTTTTATTTATTTCAACTTGATCAAGTGATAATACATTTGGATTTTCATCATTAACATTTTCTATTGGTATAAATTCATAATATATTCCATAATCAAGCATTAAAAGCATATCTTCATAATTTGGATCATCCTGAATTGAAAAGAATCCTTCTGAAGCATTATAAGTTTCAATATAGTTCATCTTTTCAGAAGGTATAATTTTTTTAAACTGTTCCTTATATGGAGAAAAGCTTACTCCTCCATGTATAAATAATTCAAGATTAGGCCATACTTCGAGCAAATTATTTTTTTTGCTAAGTTCTAAAACATGTTTTAAAAGGACAAGTGTCCAGGAAGGGACACCTGCAATATTTGTTACATTTTCTTTCACAGTAGCCTGTGCCATTTGTTCAATTTTTTCTTCCCATTTTTCCATAAGGGTAATTGAAACATTCGGGGTTCTGATTAATTCAACCCAAAAAGGTAAATTTTGTATTAATATAGCTGACAAATCACCATAATATGATTCACTGTTAAAATTATTTATGTGATGACTACCACCCAAAGTAAGCGACTTACCTTTAAAAATTTTTGTTTCAGGATAATTTTCGGTATATATTGCAAGAGTATCTTTTCCTCCTCTGAAATGACATTCTTCTAAAGATTCATTACTAACCGGTATAAATTTACTTTTATTATTTGTTGTTCCGGATGATTTGGCAAACCATTTAATTTTTTCGTACCATAATAGATTTTGTTCGCCATCCCTAAGCCTGTCAATATATGGTTTTAGGCTTTCATAATCCTGTAATGGAACTCTTTGTTTATATTCTTCTATAGATTGTATTGATTTATAATTATATTTTATACCCCATTCTGTATTTTTTGCTTTATCCAGCAGTTTTAATAATGTCTCTTTTTGAACATCAACAGGGTATTGTTTAAAAAAATTAATTTGATAAACTCTTTTTACATTTAACCATGAAATAATTGAATTTATAATGGGCATACTAATTATTTATTTTTGATTTTCCCCAAAATTATAGTATTATTTTCTGAATAAACGAATTTTATGAAATATTTTTTTTGTTTTCAGGTTATATTCACAGAAATTTATTTAAATTATTCATAATTTTATTTTCTTCTGCTATTGGTATTGTTTTTTAAATCAATTATTTAATGATTTTATATGGTTTAATTTTCTATTGAGTTTGTAAATTTTCTTTTAAGCGATTTATGTATTTATTAAAAATTCATGTAAGTTTGCGAATATGATTAAAAATAGATTTACAGGACTAAATATATATTCGAAAAAGCAAAGGTGGAAATTACTTATTTTCATTGCTGCAATAACAATTGGTATTTTATCTCTTTGGTTTACTAATAAACTTGTAAAAAAGCTTTCAAATGAGGAAAGAAAGAGAGTTGAATTATGGGCTTATGCTGTTAATGAAGTAGCTAATGATGATAATCCAAATCAGGATGTAGATTTAATATTAAAAGTTATTACAAATAATACTCTTATACCAGCTATTCATGTTAATGAAAAAGATAGTATTTTGTCAATAGTAAATCTTGACTCAACAAGAATAAATGACAGTAAATACTTAAGAGAGCAATTAAGAATAATGAAAAGTGAACATGATCCTATAATTATAGTTATATCAAAAAATATTAAACAATATGTATATTATAAGGACTCAATTTTATTAACTCAGTTGTTTTATTATCCGTATATACAGCTTGGTATAATATTTTTATTTATAGTTATTGCGTATCTTGCATTCAGCACATCAAGAAAAGCAGAACAGAATCAGGTTTGGGTTGGTATGTCCAAAGAAACAGCCCACCAGCTTGGAACACCTATATCCTCTTTAATAGGGTGGATTGAATTATTAAAAATGAGACAGACAGACGAAGAGATTGTAAATGAAATAGATAAGGATATTAAAAGGTTGGAAACAATAGCTGAAAGGTTTTCTAAAATTGGATCTGCTCCTGTATTATCAAAGGTAAATATAATTGAAACTCTGGTAAAATCAATTAATTATTTACAATTAAGAACTTCTGTGAAAATAATTTATAGAAAACATTTTGAAGATACTGATGTTTTAATGGTCCCTGTTAATGTTGCCTTATTTGAATGGGTTATTGAAAATGTATGTAAAAACTCCGTAGATGCAATGAACGGCTCAGGTGTTATTGATATTAAAATTATAGATTGTAGTCAAGTTTTATATATTGATATCAAGGATAATGGTAAAGGTTTAACAAAATCAAAATACAAAACTATTTTTCATCCCGGTTATACAACCAAACAAAAAGGCTGGGGATTAGGTCTTTCTTTATCAAAAAGAATTATTGAAGAATATCATTCAGGGAAAATATTTGTTAAAAACTCAGAGATTAATGTTGGGACAACTATAAGGATTGTATTAAAAAAATAAATTTTTTGGATGAAGATTTTTAATAGCATATTTTATATTTTTTTCTGTATATTTGTTTTATATATAAATTCTTATGCACAAGAAGATAAAGAATTTGTTATTGACAGTACTATTTTTAAAAGAGGAAGTAATTGGATAACTCTTTCGGTAGGGACAGGATATAATTTTGGTTTAAAATCTCAGGAAACTAACGCAGATATTTCTTTTCAACTTCAAATAAAAAAAATTTGTTTTCAGACAGGTTACCATATTACAAGTGATGAATTTTTTTTGAACAGATCATTGCAAAAGCTAAATGATTTGCATGTTGGTGTTGGAATAAGAAGAGAAAATACCTCAACCAATCTCGCAGTTTTTGGCGGTCCTTCATATTCCTTCGGTAGTTCATTTGACGGTTATAATTCAAATTCAATAAAAACATATAAAACGTTTAAAACAGTAGGTTTTTACTCAGATATTCAGTTTACATATAAACTGTTTTATGATGTTGGTTTAGGCATTTCTTTATACTCAAGCTTATGTAAAAGTTATCAGGTTATCGGCGTACAGTTACATTTATATTTTTCAGGTGCTTATAAGGGGAAAATATAACAGATTACAGGATTTTTTTAATTAAAAAGCTTAAAAATATCATTCCCTATAGCAAAAGTCATTAATGCTAAAAGAATAATCATCCCGACTATTTGAGCTTTTTCCATAAATTTGTCGGAAAATTTTTTTCCCGTTATTAATTCAATAATTGTAAATATCACATGTCCTCCATCAAGAGCAGGTATAGGAAGAATATTCATAAGTGCCAATACCATTGATAGCAGACCTGTTATAAACCAGAATTTACTCCAATCCCAAGAAGCACCATAAATTTGAGCTATTGCAATCGGGCCACCTACAGACTCTCTTGCTTTTATTTCACCATTTATAATTTTGCCTAAACTTTTAGCATTTGAAACAAGAACTTCAACTGCATCTGAATAACCAAATTTAAGTGCAGTAAAATAATTATATTCTTTTAATTTATAAGGAGGAATACCACGTTTGATTCCAATAGTGTTAGCTGTATCAACATATACATTAAGTGTAATGGTATCGTTTTTTCTTAAAACATTTATAGGAATAGTTTTGCCTGCAAATTTATGTATATTCTCAGACCATTCTCCAAAGCAATTTATTTGAATACTATCTAATGAAATAATTTTATCTTTAGCAAGCATTCCGGCTTTTGAAGCCCCGCTATTAGGTAAAATACTATCAACAACCAAAGGAAAATTATCAGCATTAATAAATATTTCTTTACTTCCGTTTTTAAAAGATTTGTAAAGAGTATCAGGCAATATTATATCTTTGATTTCTCCATTTCTGTTAATAGTTATTTTTGCTCCGAAAAATACTCGGGTTGATGTTACATCTGAAAAGCGTTCTAATTTGTGATCGTTTATCTCAATGATTTTATCTCCGGTTTTTAATCCGACTTCCCTGCCTAACTGATATGCATAAATCCCGTTATTTATTTCATTACTGGGGAGATATTGTTTGCTATAATGAATTAATATGCCTGAAAAAACAATTATACCGAATATTGCATTCATTATCACTCCTGCAAGCATAACAATTAGTCTTTGCCATGCCGGTTTTGCTCTGAATTCCCATGGTTGAACGGGTTGATTTAACTGTTCTTTATCCATTGATTCGTCAATCATACCGGATATTTTTACATATCCGCCTAATGGCAGCCATCCGATACCGTATTCTGTTTCTCCTCTTTTAAATTTGAATAGTTTGAACCCCCATGCATCAAAAAACAAGTAAAATTTTTCAACTTTAATTTTAAAAGCTCTTGCAGCTATAAAATGTCCAAACTCATGTATAAGTACCAATATTGATAATCCGGCAATTAGCTGGGCGGTCATCACTAATCCATTCATCTCTTATTTTTTAATATTTTAAATTAAACTACTTGTGTAAATTCGTGTTTGTTTATCTGTTTCAATATAATCTTCTAAAGTCGGATTCCTGATATAATTAATTTTAACCATTGCTTTTTCAATTATATCAGGCATTTTTAAAAAAGAAATTTTCTCATTTAAAAAAGCTTCAACTGCAATTTCATTTGAGGCATTCATTATGCACGGTAAATTTCCTCCTTTTTTTAAAGCTTCAATTGAAAGTGCAAGATTACGAAAAATATTTAAATCTGGTTGTTCAAATGTCAAATTTGTGCATTTTGCAAAATCAATACGTGAAAAACTTGATTTAAGTCTTTCAGGAAAACTTAGTGCATATTGAATCGGAATTTTCATATCAGGTACCCCCATTTGTGCTTTCATAGAACCATCAACAAATTGCACAATTGAATGAATTATTGATTGCGGGTGAATTATTACGGAAATTTGGTCAGGAGCCAGACCAAATAACCATTTAGCTTCAATAGCTTCAAATCCTTTATTCATCATTGTTGCAGAATCAATAGTTACTTTATTTCCCATATTCCAGTTAGGATGATTTAAAGCATCTTTTTTTGTTACTTTTTGCAGGTATTTTAAATCTTTTCCCCTGAATGGACCTCCCGAAGCAGTCAGATAGACTTTTTCGACAGAATTTGGCTTTTCTCCGACAAGACATTGAAAAATTGCTGAATGTTCTGAATCTACCGGAATTATATTTATTTTATGTTTTTGGGCAAGCTTATTTATTATATCACCTGCAACAACAAGCGTTTCTTTATTTGCTAAAGCAATATGTTTTCCTGATTCAATAGCTTTAATTGTAGGGATTAAACCTGAGAACCCAACTAATGCAGTTAAAACAATATCTATATTATCTAATTCAACTATTTGTGAGATAGAATTATACCCTGAAAAAACTTTAACAGGATATTTTTTTAATGCTTCTGAAACATATTCATATTTTTTATCATTTGCAATAACAATAGAATTTGGCAAATACTTAATAGATTGTTCTATTAATAAATCAGCATTCTCATTTGCTGTCAGAACTTCTAAATCAAATTTATCTTTATTGTTATTTATTACTTCGAGTGCTTGTGTTCCTATGGAGCCTGTTGAACCTAATATTGCAATTTTTTTCATTTAAATATTTAAAAGTTTTATTACAGAATTAAAAAACAATATAGTTTTCAGGATTAAGAGGAACTCCATTTCTCCATAACTCAAAATGTAAATGCGGACCTGTTGAAAGTTCACCTGAATTTCCAATTATTGCTATTGCTTCGCCGGCTCTTACTTTACTTCCTTCTTCTTTTAATCTTTGAGATAGATGCTTATATACTGAAATTAAATTTGCACTGTGTTGTAATTCAATTATGTATCCGGTTTCTAATGTCCAGGTTGATAGTGTAACAGTTCCTTCTAAAGTTGCAGATATTACTTCATCAGGACCGGAAACTATATCAACGCCATAATGATTTTCTGAAAGACTAAAATGGTTTGTTATAAGTCCTTTTAAAGGAGTGAAAAAATGGAGACTGTTAAAATCTTCTTTATTATGTTTTCCATCTAATAACAACAAATTATATTTTTCATCTTCTTCTACCTGATTTCTGAAAATCGAATCTTCTTTAGAAATTTTAAATGAAATATTTTTATATTTTAAAGTTGTATCATTTGATATTGAAAGTTTTGAATTTTCTAAGGATTTGCCTTCAATTATCATTTTTAAATTATTAAAATATTTGTCTCTTAACTGAATTTCATTTTCAAGTGAGTCTACTTTTAATGAGTTGAGTTTGATTTTTGATGACATTTCACCATTAGGATAACCCGGAATAAACTCACGTAATGGAGTATAGGCTATTGCTATTGTTACTATTGTTATTAAAATTATTGCGGAAATACCAATAATTGTAAATAAATTTAATCTTGATAATCGTACCCAGAAAAGCTCTTCAAAAGTCTTATCATTATAGATAATAAGCCGGTATTTATTATTTAATTTATGTATTAACTTTTTTCTTTTCTTTTTTTCTTCCATCAATTATACTTTATGAAAAAGATAACGCAAATATATTAAATGTATTTTATCTTATAAAGGACGGTTAATAAAAACCGTAAAATAAAAAATAAAAATTTGATTTTATAAAAAAAATAACTACTTTTGCCAACAGAAAATAAAAAATTATTTATACGATATATTGCGGGGTGGAGCAGTGGTAGCTCGTTGGGCTCATAACCCAAAGGTCATAGGTTCGAGTCCTATCCCCGCTACATCAAACCTCTGTAAATGCCTAATTTGCAGAGGTTTTTTAATTTAAGGGACATACGGGGGACGGAAAATCTGAAATATTAGTTATTTTAGAATGTCAAAGCAGTTTTGTTTACTCCTGTGTAATGATCCAAAAAAACATAATAAAAAAAGGCGAGTTGCCCCACCTTAAATGTTTTCACAACGGAATAATCCTTATTGTGATTTGCTTCATTTTGATTTGCAAATATATTATATTTATTTTAAATTGCACAAAAAAAAATTAATATAAAAAAACATGAAAAAAATTTTAGGGCTTGATTTAGGCACAAATTCTATTGGTTGGGCTTTAATAGAAAATAATTTTGAAAACAAAACAGGTAAAATAATTAATGCCGGAAGCAGAATAATTCCAATGCCACAAGATAAATTAGGTGATTTTGAAAAAGGAAATTCTGTTTCTCAAACTGCTGACAGAACAAAATATAGAGGTGTACGCAGATTAAATGAAAGAAATTTATTGCGAAGAGAAAGATTACACAGAGTATTAAATATTCTTGGTTTTTTACCTGAACATTATGCTAAATGTATTGATTTTAATAAAAAATTAGGACAATTTTATGAAAATACAGAACCAAAATTAGTTTATTTTAAAAATGAAAAAACTAATAAAAATAATTTCCTTTTCAAAAATTCATTTGAAGAAATGCTTCAGGATTTTAAAGAACATCAAGCTGAATTGGTAAAAGATAATAAAAAAATACCTTATGACTGGACAATTTATTATTTAAGAAAAAAATCATTAACAAAGAAAATTGAAAAAGAGGAGTTAGCTTGGCTTTTATTGAATTTTAATCAGAAACGAGGATATTATCAATTACGTGGTGAAGATGATGATGAAAACAAAAATAAATTAGTGGAATTTTACTCACTCCTAGTTACTGATGTAATTGATAGTGGAGATAAAAAAGGGCAACATGAAATTTGGTATAATGTTCATTTAGAAAACGGATGGATTTATAGGAGACCAAGCAAAACATTTCTTGACTGGAAAGGTAAAACTAAAGAATTTATTGTTACAACAGATATTGATGAAAAGGGTAATGTAAAAAAAGATAAAGATGGTAAAGAAAAACGTTCATTCAGGGCTCCACAAGAAGATGACTGGACATTATTAAAAAAGAAAACAGAGTTTGATATAGAACAAAGCAATAAAACAGTTGGCTGTTATATTTATGATACTTTACTAATAAACCCAAATCAAAAAATAAAAGGTAAATTAGTAAGAACAATTGAAAGAAAATTCTACAAAGAAGAATTAAAATTGATTTTAGAAAAGCAAAAAGAATTTCATGCAGAATTAAAAAATATAGATTTATATAATGAATGTGTTGAAGAACTATATGAAAATAATGAATCTCATCAAAAAAGCATAGAAAATAAAGATTTTGTTCATTTGTTTTTAAATGATATTATTTTTTATCAACGTTCACTAAAAAGTAAAAAATCATTAATTAGTAATTGTCGATACGAAAGCAGAACATTTATTAAAGATGGCAAAAAAGAAATTGAGCCAATTAAGTGTATTGCAAAATCACATCCTTTATTTCAGGAATTCAGATTGTGGCAATTCATTCAAAATTTAAAAATTTACCAAAGAGAAAAATTAATTGATGGAAAACTACAAACAGATGTAAATATTACAAATGAACTATTACAAACAGATGAAGATTATACAGAATTATTTGAATTTCTTAACGACAGAAAAGATATAGACCAAAAAGCTTTGTTAAGATATTTCAAATTAAAATTTGAAACTCATCGTTGGAATTATGTAGATGATGCAGAAAAAAAATATCCATGCAATAAAACCCGTAATGTAATTTTAAATAAACTTGATAAAAATACTAAAGCTATATTAACTCAGGAGAATGAAATTAAAATATGGCATTTACTTTATTCTATAAATACTAAAGAAGAAATTGACATTGCATTAAAAGAAAATGAAAAAAGAGAACATAAAATAACAAAAGAAAATGAAGTAAGGAAATTTAAAAAAACAAGTATGCTTAATTTCCTTAAAGAGAACAAATTTTCTTTAAATGAAATTGAAGAAATAAAAAAAGTAAGAATCACTGAAAAGGATTATGGCTCATATTCAGCAAAAGCAATTAAAAAGCTATTACCATTAATGAGAATGGGTAAATTCTGGAATGAAGATGCGATTGGAGTTGAAGTAAAAAATAGAATAAATTCAATTACTCAGAGATTAAATTCTATTGATTTTGATTATAAGAAAATTGATAATATTTCAGATGACGATATTCCCAAACAGGTATTAAAAAGTTTTATAGATTGTAAAAATCCTTTAAAAGGATTAAATACTTATCAGGCTTGTTATGCTGTATATGGAAGACATTCAGAAGATAGCAAATCAGATAAGTGGAAAACCCCTTCAGATATTGAAAGATTTTTAAAAGAGGATTTTAAACAACATTCATTACATAATCCAATTGTAGAACAAGTAATAACCGAAACTTTAAGAGTTGTTAAAGATATTTGGAATTATTATGGTAATGGTGAAGAAAATTTCTTTGATGAAATACATATTGAGCTTGGGCGTGAAATGAAAAATCCTGCTGATGTTCGTAAGCAAATGACTAATAAAGTTACTGAAAATGAAAATACAAATTCACGAATAAAAGCGTTATTAGCAGAAATGTTAAATTGCAATGATGTTGAAAATGTTAGACCTTATTCTCCCAGTCAACAGGAAATATTAAAGATTTATGAAGAATGTGTATTAAATGTTGAAGATAATTTTTCAGAAGAAGACGAAGACATTTTAAAAATTAGTAAAAATGCACAACCTACAAAATCTGAACTTAAAAGATATAAGCTTTGGTTAGAACAAAAATATCGTTCACCATACACAGGTGAAATAATTCCTTTAAATAAACTTTTTACACCTGCTTATGAAATTGAGCATATAATACCTCAATCACTTTATTTTGATGATTCGTTTAGCAATAAGGTTATTTGTGAATCAGAAGTAAACAAAGATAAAACTAATAGTACAGCTTACGCATACATTAAAAATAATAGTGGCAAAAAAATTGAATTAAGCTATGGCAAAGAAGCTACAATATTTAAACTTGAAGCCTTTGAAGATTTTGTAAAAAATAATTATTCAAAGAACAGGGGTAAAATGAAAAAGCTATTAATGGAAGATATTCCTGATAAAATGATTGAACGACAACTAAACGATACAAGATATATAAGTAAATATGTAAAAAATTTACTTTCAAATGTTGTAAGAGAAGAAAACGAACAGGAAACTACTTCTAAAAATGTTTTATCAAGTAATGGAACTATAACAACAATTTTAAAACAGGACTGGGGACTTAATGATGTTTGGAATGAAATTATTACCCCTCGTTTTGAAAGACTAAATGAACTTACAAAAAGCAATAGCTTTGGCGAATGGACAAATAAAGAAGGAAAACAAGTTTTTCAAACTCAAGTACCAATAGAATTGCAAAAAGGATTTACAAAGAAAAGAATTGACCACCGCCATCATGCTATGGATGCTTTAGTTATAGCAAGTGCATCAAGAAATCATATAAATTATTTAAACAATGAATTTGCAAAAGCAGATAAGAAAGATATAAGACACGATTTAAGGACAATACTTTGTTTTAAAAAATATAATTCCGAAAATAAAGATAATTACAAATGGATTTTTAAGAAACCATGGGAAACTTACACGCAGGAAGCCAAAGAAATTCTTTTTTCAACATTAATTAGCTTTAAACAAAATCACAGAGTAATAAATAAAACTATTAACTTGTATCAGAAATGGGAAAAAGATGATAAAGGTAATTTAAAGAAAGTTATAAAAAAACAAGAAAAAGGCGAAAACTGGGCAATTAGAAAATCTTTGCACACTCCTATGCCATATGGAAAAAAATTATATGATTTTGATATTTTAAAAATTTATGAAAATGTTAGCAAAAGAGAATTTATTATAGATGAAGGAATAAAAGCTAAAGTCAATGAAATTTTTGAGCAAAATGGAAATAAAATAACAACAGCTCAAAAATATATAAAGGAAAATCCACTGAAGGATGAGGAAGGAAATATTATTTTGGTAACTGCATTTAGAATAGAAACAGAAAAGTTTAGGAAAAGGCAACCTATTTCAAAACTTTCAAATAGAGGACAAGGTGGAATAAAAACAACAGCAGATGCAATAAAATTCATAAATAAGGTAGCTGATTTTAATTTGCAACAGGATTTACTTAAACATTTGAAAGAAAATAATAATAATATTGATAATGCTTTCAGTCCTGATGGCATAGATAAGTTTAATTCAAAAAGAAAAATCCCTGTTTATAAATTACCTATTGCAGAAAGTGGTGATAAAAGATTCTCTTTAGGAAATAAAATAGGATCAAAGCATAAATGGGTGGAGGCAGCCGAAGGAACAAATTTATTTTTCGCAATATATAAAGACGAAAAGGGCAACCATAATTATGAATCTATTCCTTTAAATATTGTTATTGAAAGGTTAAAACAAAAATTATCTCCTGTCCCTGAATCCAAATTTGATGAAGAAACAAAAAAAGAATATACTTTATTATTTTACCTTTCACCTAATGATTTTGTTTATGTTCCAACAATTGAAGAACGGGAAAACCCTAAATTAATTGATTTCAGTAATTTAACAAAGGAACAAATAAACAGAGTTTATAAAATGGTTAGCTCTTCTGGAAACCAATGTTTTTTTATTAAAAATGAAGTTGCCATAAGCATATATAATAAATTTGAGTATTCTGCTTTAAATAAAATGGAGAAATCTGTTGAAGGAATAATGATTAAAGATTGTTGTATTCCTCTTAAACTAGACCGTCTTGGCAATATCATTGAAGCAGAGGGCAAAAAAATAAACACAAAAGAACACACAATGATTTTGAGCAATTAATCACAAAATGTTTTACGATAATGATGTATGAATATGAACATAAAAATATATTTTATACATTTTGTGTAATACATTTTGTGTAATACATTTTGTATATTATATTTGTATAATTTTTTATACATTTAAAATATGAAAGACATTGTAAATCCTTTTCCTGTGAGCGGTTATCATGGCAAAGAATTATTTTGCAACAGGGACGCTGAGGCAGAAAAGCTGATAAGTAATATCAATAATGGTATTCACACTTCACTTTTATCTATACGCCGCATGGGTAAAACAGGATTAATATACCATGTTTTTGATTTATTGAAAAGCAAAAAGAAAATAAATTGCATATATGCAGATATTTATGCAACACAAAGTCTCAGGGACTTTACAAATCAGCTTGGAAGTGCGATTATGAAAACTTTTCCCGAGCAAAAAAGCATCGGAAAAAAATTTATGCAGTTTATAAAAGGATTAAAGCCGGTTATAAGTTTTGATACATTGACAAACCAGCCACAATTGAGTTTTGATTATTCCCAGCCAAAGCAATATGAACAGTCTTTAGAGGGTATTTTTTCTTTCCTCGAAAAGCAAAACACAACAATTGTAATAGCTATTGACGAATTTCAGCAAATAACTTCTTATCCTGAAAAAAACATGGAGGCATTATTGCGGACATTAATTCAGCCTCTTAAAAATGTGCGTTTTATATTCAGCGGGAGCAGTAAGCATTTATTACATGATATTTTCAGCAACAGCAAAAGACCATTTTTTGCAAGCACCCAACCTTTATATCTTGGAGCAATAGAGGGGGATAAATACATATCATTTATTGAAAAAAAATTTATTGAACATAAACGAAAAATCAATAATGAGGCACTCTTGTTTATTATTGAGTGGTCACGAAGACATACATATTATACACAGGCTTTATGCAATTGTATATTTGCAACCGGTATTAAAAATATAAAAATTGAAGAAGTTCACACGGCAATTAATAATTTATTGGAGGAGCATGAACATATTTTTTTCCAATACAGGCAATTACTTACGACAATGCAGTGGGATTTACTTAAAGCTATAGCTATTGAAGAAAAACTTTACAAACCTTCATCAAAAAAATTTATTTCAAAGCATAATGTCGGAACCCCTTCAAATATTCAGCGAACATTAGAAGCATTACTCAACAAAGAAATGATATTCAAAGACCATGATAATGGGGGTGCTTTTTATAGTGTATATGATTGTTTTTTATCAAGATGGTTTGAACATAAATATTAATTTTTTTTAAATGTTTCGCATTTTTTAAATGCGAAACATTACATAAATAAAAATATTATGATTGATTATCGTTGTCGTTTAGAAGCAGGTAAGTTTTATCATATATATAATCGTGGTAATAATGGCGAGAATTTGTTTTATAATATTGAAAACTATAAATATTTCCTTAGAAAATATGATGAATATTTATCACCGTTCCTATCCACTTTTTCCTTTTGTTTATTGCCAAATCATTTTCATTTGTTAGTAAGGATTAAATATGGGTACGAAGTAAATGTTTCACATTTTTTAAATGTGAAACATTTAGAAACTAACATCAGCAAACAGTTTCAAAGTTTATTTACAAGTTATGCAAAGTCAATTAATAAACAGGAAAACCGCAAAGGAAGTTTATTTCAAAAACCTTTCAAACGTATTGCAGTTAATAATATTAATTATTTGACCAACTTAGTTTTTTATATTCATGCCAATCCGCAAATGCATGGAATTATTGATGATTTTCGGATGTATCTATGGAGCAGTTATGAAAGAATATTAAAAAATAAACCATCAAAGTTAGAAAAAGAAAGTGTATTAGAGTGGTTTGCTGATAAAAATAATTATGTAGCTTATCATTATAAAACAGCTGATTTGATTGATATTAAACACTTGATTGTTGAAGAGTAGGTGGTTGTATTAAATGTTTCACATTTTTTAAAATGTGAAACATTTATAAATTTGTAAAACAAATTTTTTATGATAAAACGAACATTGTATTTCAGTAATCCTCTATATTTAAGTAAGACAAACGAACAATTGGTAATACGTCTGCCTGAAATTGAAAAAAACAAAACTTTACCCGATTCATTCAAAAGGGATGCAAATACTACTATACCTATTGAAGATATTGGTGTAGTTATACTCGACAATCAGCAAATATCAATAACACAGGCATTATTACAATCACTTTTAGAAAATAATGTTGCAATAATTACATGCGATAATACTCATCATCCTGTCGGGCTAATGATGCCCTTATGTGGAAATACTGTTCAAACAGAAAGGTTTAAAGCACAGATTGAAGCATCAGAACCACTAAAAAAACAAATCTGGCAGCAAACAATATCATCTAAGATACGTAATCAGTCAGCACTACTTAAAAAAAACGGGATAAATATAAAAAATATGTTATACTGGGCAGATTCAGTAAAATCAGGGGATACTGAAAATCACGAAGGCAGAGCCGCAGCATATTACTGGAAATCAATTTTTACTCCGGAATTAAGTTTTAAAAGAGAAAGGGATGGATTGCCTCCAAATAATTTATTGAATTATGGTTATGCAATATTAAGAGCCACTGTTGCACGGGGACTGGTTGCAAGCGGGTTACTTCCTACATTGGGAATACACCACAGGAATAAATATAATGCTTATTGTCTTGCAGATGATATAATGGAGCCATACCGACCATTTGTTGATTCCTTAGTGTTGGAAATTGTAAATAATGGAGAAGATTTCACTGAATTAAATACATCAATAAAAAAGCAATTACTTACAATACCTGCAATGGATATTACAATAGATAATCAAAGCAGCCCTTTAATGGTAGGGCTTCAAAGAACAACCGCTTCGCTTGTAAAATGTTTTGAGGGAGAATGCAGGAAAGTAATTTACCCGGAGTTTACTTAATTTCTAATTTTATACAATGAATATGAAAAGTAATAATGTTATTCAGGAAAAATCTTATTGTTTTGTTTAAAAAATAATTGAAGTATATAAGATAATAGTTAAAATACCAGCAACTACTCAGTATGGTTGTTTATTTGATATACAATTCTTTGCGAGCTTTGCGAAATTTCCATTGGGGACTTTGCGTTAAAAATGTTTTTTAAAAGTGTTAATAATAAAGCATATAAATCAACTGAGTAGTTGCAAATACTATAATGAATCAGAAATGAAAAGAAACTATTTCGATTAATTCGAAATTCGTAATTAATTATAAATGCGTTTAAACGAATACAGAATTTTGTGGGTGTTAGTATTATTTGATTTGCCTACGGAAACAAAAAAAGAACGTAGGATTTATGCTGATTTCAGGAAGAAACTACTGAAAGACGGGTTTACTATGTTCCAGTTTTCAATATATCTCAGGCACTGTCCAAGTCGTGAAAATGCAGATGTACATATAAAGCGTGTAAAAAATAATCTGCCAGAAAAAGGGCATATAGGAATTTTAACTATAACAGATAAGCAATTTGGTATGATGGAGCTATTTTATGGAAAAAAAGAAAAGGAATTACCAATAGCAGCACAGCAACTTGAACTATTTTAAATAAAAAAGCTCTTGATTTTTACCAAGAGCTTTTTATATATTCCGATAACAACTTTATTAAAAACAACCTCATTTTTTTAATCCTGATTTTTGTGTTAATTGCTATAAATCAATGAAATATTTAACGGTATGCTGTTATCAATATTTCAAAGATACAAAATGAAAGCAAATCACAACAATAGTATCATTTTAATAAATATTAATAAGGCTGTTATCAATATTTCAAAGATACAAAATGAAAGCAAATCACAACTTACAATCAATATCAATAGCCATTCCTTTGGCTGTTATCAATATTTCAAAGATACAAAATGAAAGCAAATCACAACAATAAACGGTAACATTTCTTTTAATGTTAGCTGTTATCAATATTTCAAAGATACAAAATGAAAGCAAATCACAACAAGAGTAAAGAACCCGTAAAAAAGAAATTAGCTGTTATCAATATTTCAAAGATACAAAATGAAAGCAAATCACAACTTCGGCAACTATTGCCTTTTGCTGAGGTGTGCTGTTATCAATATTTCAAAGATACAAAATGAAAGCAAATCACAACAAAATTATCAATGATTGCTTGCTATTTATAGCTGTTATCAATATTTCAAAGATACAAAATGAAAGCAAATCACAACCGACTGATGGTGATGTTATAAAATTATATAGCTGTTATCAATATTTCAAAGATACAAAATGAAAGCAAATCACAACAAATGAGCAAATGGTACACCTATATTACGGCTGTTATCAATATTTCAAAGATACAAAATGAAAGCAAATCACAACTAAATTGAAATTTACCAGTAGATGTCTTGCGCTGTTATCAATATTTCAAAGATACAAAATGAAAGCAAATCACAACGATATACCCTTACAGGTAAAATTTTCACAGGCTGTTATCAATATTTCAAAGATACAAAATGAAAGCAAATCACAACAAAGTTTTAGCACATAAATACTGGGATTTTGCTGTTATCAATATTTCAAAGATACAAAATGAAAGCAAATCACAACTATGTCTTTTAAACTACCTCCACCTTTTTTGCTGTTATCAATATTTCAAAGATACAAAATGAAAGCAAATCACAACTGGTTACCTACTGATATATACGACGGTGAAGCTGTTATCAATATTTCAAAGATACAAAATGAAAGCAAATCACAACGTATCTTCAATTGTGGTAATATTTATTTTTGCTGTTATCAATATTTCAAAGATACAAAATGAAAGCAAATCACAACATTTGAAGCAGGATGGCAAAATAAATTTATGCTGTTATCAATATTTCAAAGATACAAAATGAAAGCAAATCACAACTATAATAAATGGTATAATGCTTGTGAAAGTGCTGTTATCAATATTTCAAAGATACAAAATGAAAGCAAATCACAACTTATAAACAATTAGATAAAAAGGACATGAAGCTGTTATCAATATTTCAAAGATACAAAATGAAAGCAAATCACAACCAATGTTCCAAGAGCCTCAAACCCTGCTGTGCTGTTATCAATATTTCAAAGATACAAAATGAAAGCAAATCACAACTACAGCCATGCTTGTTAAATCTCCACAGCGCTGTTATCAATATTTCAAAGATACAAAATGAAAGCAAATCACAACAGGAATGGACTGATATTACTGAAAGTTTTAGCTGTTATCAATATTTCAAAGATACAAAATGAAAGCAAATCACAACTTTGGCAACGTTATGCTTCATCTGTTTGGGGCTGTTATCAATATTTCAAAGATACAAAATGAAAGCAAATCACAACAACATCTAAAAGAAGCAATTAAAGATGGTAGCTGTTATCAATATTTCAAAGATACAAAATGAAAGCAAATCACAACATCCGTATTCTTCTACCCATACATCATGGGCATGGTTGTGAATGAAAGTAAATGATCGGTATACAAATCTATCAAATTATTAACACTCATATTCGTTTTTAACTCAAATTTATATTATTTTTGCGTAATGTCAGTTATACAAATAATTACAGAGAAGGAAACAGTTACCCCAAAGATAATTATTAGTAATAATTTATGAAAAAATTAATATCTGACATAAAAATAAAATTCAGATTTCACTTTTTATTTTAGAAATTTATGATGCAGAATAATTTTTTTACAATAAATATTGGAAATAATAAAAAATAATATTTCCTTTGTACCCTTAAATTTATTAAATATTAATAATAATAATATGGCTAATCACAAGTCAGCTTTAAAGAGAATAAAACAAAGCGAGGATAAGAAGAATCTTAATAAGTATTCTGCAAAAACAACGCGTAATGCTATTAAGAAATTAAGAGAAACAAAAGAAAAGGAATCAGCTAAAGAATTATTTCCAAAGGTTGTAACAATGCTTGACAAGCTTGCAAAAAAAGATGTAATTCATAAAAATAAGGCATCAAATCTCAAATCAAGTTTACAAAAGCATGTAAATAGTTTGTAATTGAAAAAAATGTTAAAAAGGTCTTCAAATAGGAAGACCTTTTTTTTTATAATAAAATGAATAAACCAAATAAGCTTAGTATTAAAACTTGGGCTATTGAAGACCGGCCAAGGGAAAAGTTGCTTACAAAGGGAATAAACAGCTTAAGTAATGCGGAATTAATTTCTATTCTTATCAGGGCAGGAAGCAAAAATGAATCAGCAGTAGAATTATCAAAAAAAATACTAATTAATGCTAATAATAACCTAAACCAATTAGGTAAGTTAAGTGTTAACGACCTTAAAAAATATAAAGGCATTGGAGAAGCTAAAGCAATTTCAATAATAGCCGCTCTTGAATTAGGAAAGAGAAGAAAAGTCGAAGAAGTAGTCAATAAACAAAAAATCTCAAACAGCAATGATATTTTCGATATATACAAATCATTATTGGGAGATTTACAACATGAAGAATTCTGGGTATTATATTTAAACAATGCCCATAAAATTATTGATAATCAAAAATTAAGTGAAGGAGGTATTACAGCAACAACAATAGATATCCGGTTGTTACTTAAAACCGCCTTGGAAAAATTAGCAACAGCTATTATTTTATGCCATAATCATCCGTCAGGTAATATAAATCCGAGTAATGACGATATAAACATTACAAAAAAGATAAAAGAATCAGCAAAAATTATGGATATTAAATTACTTGACCATATTATTGTTACAGATAATAATTATTATAGTTTTGCAGATGAAGGAATATTGTAGTTTTACTTAATTAATTCATTTTACTAAATGATATTAATTTATACTGATAATATTACGGCAAGGTTAAAATACGCTTTTAATCTTGTATTTGGTAATATTTTAGGTATTGAAATATCTTTCACAGATAATAAAGATGACTATTTAAAAGCAGGAACACCCAAATTATATTATTCAAATCAAAAGCCTGATTTTGAAATTTCAAAAAATGATAATAATCAAAATGGATTATTTATTTATGCTTCTGATTTACTCTTCGAAACAGAAATAAAACCTCAAAACATAGTTGTTTTTGATTATGAAGATCAAAAAGTGATGTTCCCTACAAATAATTTTTCTCTTTTACCATTCGATCCTTTTGCTTCAATATTTTATATTGTAACACGCTATGAAGAGTATCTTCCTTTTGATGCGGATATACATAACAGGTTTACTTCCTGTAACAGTATACTTTCTAAAAATGATATTTTAGATAAACCAATTGTAAATATTTGGGCATTATTACTATTAAAAAAAATAAAAGAATATTACCCGGAAATTGAATCAGCTAATCGTAAATTCCAATTTATTTCTACTATTGATATTGACAATGCTTATGCATTTAAGTACAAAGGATTCATAAGAACAATTGCAGGATTAGCAAAATCATTTTTTTACAATTTTAAAGAAATAAAGTCCAGAGTTAGCACTATTTCAGGATATAAAAATGATAAGTATGATACCTATTTATACATAGAAAACTCTCACAAAAAATATAATCTGAAGCCTATTTTCTTTTTTCTAATCGGGAAATATGGTAAATACGATAAAAATTTATCTTCAAACAACAATAATTTCAGAAAACTTATTTTTGAGTTAGCGGGTAAATATAATATTGGTTTACATCCGTCTTATATTTCAAATAATAATTTTAATTCTTTAGCAAAAGAAAAAAAAGACCTGTCAGAAATAGTGAATAAAGAAATAACTAAAAGCCGGATGCATTTTATAAAACTTAAATTTCCGGATACTTATAAAAATTTAATACAGATTAATATCAGAGAAGATTATACAATGGGATTTCCTGAAATTTGCGGTTTCAGAGCAGGGATATGCACTCCATTCAAATTTTACAATTTATCTGATGAAATTGAAACTAATCTAACCGTTTTCCCATTTCAGATTATGGATCTTACATTAAACAAATATATGAAACTATCTCCTTCTGATGCAATTAATTATATTGAATCAATCATTAATCGTATTAAAGAAGTAAATGGCACATTTATAAGCATTTGGCACAATGAATCTCTTTGTGAGGCAGGCATTTGGAAAAACTGGAGGATGGTTTATGAAAAAATGTTAGAATTAGCAGAAAAATGAATAATTTTTAATTTATAATATATTACAAAGAAATGATAAATATTATTGGCTCTAACAATTCGATTTTTAACCAGATTGTATCTGAAATTCGTGATGAAGTAATCCAAAAAGACAGTATGCGTTTTAGAAGAAACTTAGAACGTGTAGGTGAAATTTTTGCTTATGAAATAAGCAAAACTCTTGAGTATCATGAAAAAAATGTACAAACACCGCTTGGGGTTGCAAAAGTTAATGTACTAAAAGAACAACCTGTTTTAACAACAATTTTACGTGCAGGTATTCCTCTACACCAAGGACTTTTAAATTATTTTGATAAAGCAGGAAGTGCCTTTATATCGGCTTACAGGAAATATAATAGTGACGGAACTTTTAATATTCATGCTGATTATATGTCTTGTCCGTCTATCCAGAATAAAGTTGTATTTTTATCTGACCCTATGTTAGCTACCGGATCTTCTTTGGTATTAGCTTATAAAGCATTGTTAAAAAACGGAACGCCTAAACACATACACATAATCTCTGTAATTGCAAGCAAACAAGGTATTGAAAATATTAAAAAACATCTTCCGATGGAAAATACTTCCCTTTGGCTTGGTGCTGTAGATGATGACCTTACTGTTAAATCTTATATTGTTCCGGGACTTGGTGATGCAGGTGATTTAGCTTATGGAAGTAAATTGTAATAAATTTATTTCCTTATTTTTTGCTATATTATTTATAATCTGAATATAAACTCCTATATGTAAAAAAATCAGAATTTATAATTTAATATATTAAAAACCAATCCTAATTAAATTTGTAATTTTGCAGTTATAAACAAATATATATTAATAATATGTTTATTAAAATTCTCACATTATTGTTTATAAGTGCTGTTAAATTTATTTTTGCTTTTCCTATTGCCTATTATGAGTATCATTTTAAAATTTATGAAACAATACTAATCACATCTGCAGGAGGAATATCAGGCATTTTATTCTTTGCATATTTATCTGATATTTTAATTCGTCTTTGGTTTAGATTTTCACGTCGTTTTATACATCATCATATTACTGTAAAAGTATTACCTAAATTTCTAATGAATAAAAGGCATGAAAAAAAACGAATTTTTACAAAAAGAAATAAACGTTATATCTGGACAAAACAAAAATTCGGAATTATTGGGATTGCAATTCTTACTCCTTTTATACTATCTATTCCGGTTGGAACATTTTTAGCAATAAGATTTTACAAAAAAAAGACTGTTACTTTAATTTATCTGATTTGTTCCGTTGTTGGTTGGTCCGTAGTGCTGTCATGCCTTTTGTACATCTTTAAAATAAAAATTCTTTAACTACAGATTTATCCGTACATTCTTTAAGAAGATCTGCAATACTTTTATTTAATACGGGATGATTAAATACAGGATTAATTTCATTTAACGGTATTAATGTAAATTTTCTGTTTTGCAATTTAGGATGAGGAATTATAAGGTTTTTTTCATTTATTACTAAATTGTCATAAAACAATATATCAATATCAATTGTCCTTGAAGAATATTGATTTTGAGTTCTTTTTCTTTCCAGTTTTTGCTCAATTATATTAATTGTTTCTAATAATTTTTGCGGACTTAATTTTGTTTCAATAAATATAACCTGATTTAAAAAATATTGTTCTGACTTAAATCCCCACGGTTCTGTT
>Ga0247841_10004231_pt1 | contig 25027 bp, 26 predicted proteins | sample LaCruzMarch2015__2_FD_192410 | JGI IMG/M metagenome (GOLD analysis project Ga0247841, IMG submission 192410) | Freshwater microbial communities from meromictic Lake La Cruz, Castile-La Mancha, Spain - LaCruzMarch2015_18m | ecosystem: Environmental > Aquatic > Freshwater > Lake | place: Spain... | reverse complement strand
TCAAGGCCGGTTCCATCGTGGGTCTTAAGGATCTCAAAGAGGCAGGTCTTATCGGAAGCGATATGGCCCTCGTTAAGATCCTCGGAGACGGTAAGCTTACGAAGGCTTTAACTGTGAAAGCCCATAAGGCGTCCGGATCCGCCAAGAAGGCTATCGAGGCGTCCGGCTCAAAGATAGAATATATCAAGGTATAGAATGCTATCAGCTTTTGCAAATACTCTTAAAATACCCGACCTGAGAAAAAAGATCCTGGTCACGCTTGGACTTATCGCTGTATACAGGATAGGGACATACATCCCGACTCCCGGGATAGACGGGGCAAAGTTGGCGCAGTTTTTTGCAAAACTTGCGCAAACTCAAGGCGGCGCGCTATTCGGAATAATGAACATGTTCTCCGGAGGCGCCATATCGCGTCTCACCATATTCGCGCTGGGGATCATGCCGTATATATCCTCGTCGATCATCCTGCAGCTTTTGACGGCCGTTATCCCGGCTCTTGAAAAACTGGCAAAAGAGGGCGAGGCGGGGCATAAAAAGATCGTTCAATACACGCGCTACGGCACGATAGCGCTGGCGATAATACAGTCTTATTTCATAGCGGTGTGGCTCGAAAGCCCGGAGAGGTTCCAGGGGCTTCAGATAGTGCAGTTTCCGGGGTGGTCATTCAGGATACTAACGGTTATAACTCTTACAAGCGGAACCGCGTTCATAATGTGGCTCGGCGAGCAGATACAGGAGTACGGCATTGGTAATGGGATGTCTCTTATCATAACTGCCGGTATAGTTTCAAGGATCCCGACGGCCCTATATCAGTTATGGGCCTTGTTCTCGCCGTTCGCGCCGGAAAAAGCGCAGCTGGATCCTTTTACTCTTATTCTGATGATAGTAATGCTCGTGGCTGTTGTGGTTGCCGTAATAGTTGTGACTCAGGGACAACGAAAGATACCCGTCCAGTACGCCAAACGCGTCGTGGGGCGTAAGATATACGGAGGGCAGTCGACATTTATACCGCTCCGGGTCAACCAGGCCGGCGTCATACCGATCATATTTGCGCAGTCAATAATACTTTTTCCTGCAACTATAGCCGGATTTGTGCCGCATCAGGGGTTCCAGAATTTCGCTATGATGCTGACGAAAGGCGAATGGGTTTACAATATATCTTATTCTCTCTTAATACTGTTCTTTTCATATTTTTATACGGCGATAACATTCAATCCGATAGACATCGCGGACAATATGAAAAAATACGGAGGTTTTGTTCCGGGCATACGGCCGGGAAAGCAGACGGCGGAACATCTGGATTTTATAATGACGAGGATAACACTGCCGGGAGCGGCGTTTCTTGCTTTGATAGCGGTATTTCCGAGCATAATATCCAGTTGGCTTAAGATCCCGTATCTCGTGGCAAGTTTCTTCGGCGGGACGGGTCTTCTGATCATAGTGGGAGTTATGCTGGATACGATGAAACAGATAGAGTCTCATCTTCTGATGAGACACTATGAGGGGTTTATGAAGAAGGGCAAACTGAAGGCGAGGATATCCTGAAGATCGTTCTTCTTGGGCCTCCAGGGGCCGGCAAAGGCACTCAGAGCGTCGTTCTTTCGCGCGAATATGGATTGCCGCATATATCGACAGGAGACATATTGAGGGAGTCGGTTAAAAAATCCCTGCCGCTTGGCTTAAAAGCGAAGTCCTATATGGATAAAGGTGAGCTTGTTCCTGATGAGATCGTTACCGGTATAGTGATAGAGAGATTGAAGAATCCGGATACGAAGAAGGGTTACATCCTGGACGGTTTTCCGAGGACGGTAAAGCAGGCAGTTGACCTCGACGAAGCGCTTGGCAAAGCTTCGGGCTTAGATATGGCCGTATATTTTGATACGTCTGAAAAAGTGGCAATCGAAAGGCTTTCCGGACGCAGGGTTTGCAAAGCTTGCGGCTTTAATTATCACGTAAAGAACATACCGCCGAAAAAAGCGGACACCTGTGATAAGTGCGGGAATCCTCTTTTTCAAAGGCCGGATGATAAAGAGGCTACGGTTATAAACAGGCTTAAAGTATATGCCGATCAGACGAAGCCATTGATAGATTATTATAAAAAATCCGGAATACTTAAAGAGGTATCCGGCGACCTCGGGGTCGACGAGCTCTTTAAGGTTCTTTCTAAGATATTCCGAGACGCGAAACTTGCATGATAGCCGGAAGCGAAGATCTTAAGGATATTCGCAAAGCTGGGAAAATAGTGGCTTCGGTCATGCGCGAGTTAAAGGGGATGGTCAGGCCCGGTCTGGCGACTATCAAGCTCGATGAGGCGGCCAGGTCTCTGATACTTAAAGCAAACGGATATCCGGCTTTTAAGGATTATAAGGGTTTTCCGGGAAACATCTGCGTTTCGATAAACGAAGCCGTGGTTCACGGGATACCTTCTGATAGGATTATAAGAGACGGAGATATAGTCTCGCTCGATATAGGAGTGAAATTTCGGGATTACTTCGCGGACGCCGCGATAACGGTAGGCGTAGGCGCGATAAGCGATACGGCAAAGTCGCTTATAGATGTAACTGAGAAGGCTTTGGATGCCGGAATAGAGAACGCGCTTTCCGGCAGGCGAATTTCAGACGTATCGGCCGCGATACAGGCATTTGTGGAGTCCCGTGGTTTCAGTATAGTCAGGGCTTTCGTCGGTCATGGGATAGGGAAGAAGTTACACGAAGAGCCCGAGATACCCAATTACGGAAGACCAGGGTCCGGTATGGTTTTGAGCGCCGGACGAGTGCTGGCGATAGAGCCGATGGTGAATGCCGGCACGTATGAGGTTGAGGTTCTTGATGATGGGTGGACAGCAGTTACTAAAGATGGTAAGTTGTCGGCGCATTTTGAGCACACTATCGTAGTTGGGGATCGAAAAGCGGAGATCGTTACAAAACTATAGAGGTTTAAGTCCGTGCCGAAAGAAGAAGCGATAACGATAGACGGGAAGGTTCTGGAGACTCTGCCGAACGCCATGTTCAGGGTTGAGCTTGCCAATGGGCACAAGGTCCTGGCTCATGTCTCCGGCAAGATGAGGATGAATTTTATAAGGATATTACCGGGTGATTCGGTTACAATGGAACTTTCGCCGTATGATCTGACGCGCGGCAGGATAATCAGGAGAGAGAAATAATATATGAAAGTAAGATCGAGTGTTCGAAAGATATGTCCAAAGTGTAAGATCGTACGCCGGAAGGGCGTCATCAGAATAATTTGCACTAACCCTAAACACAAGCAGAGGCAAGGCTAGGAGGAAATGTGCCAAGAATAATGGGAGTTGATATTCCGAAGGAAAAGAGGATCGACATAGCGCTCGGTTATATATACGGGCTGGGTCGCGTCAATTCGGGCAAGATACTTAAGGCGGCGAATATAGCTCTCGAGAAGAGGGCTAAGGATTTGACCGAAGAGGAAGTGGCCAGGCTTTCATCTATAATTCAAAAGGATTACAGGGTGGAAGGCGATCTTAGGCGCGATATGGGAGCCAATATAAAGAGGCTTATAGATATAGGATCATATAGAGGGCTTAGACATAGAAGAGGTCTGCCTGTGAGAGGGCAGAGAACAAAGACAAACGCAAGGACCAGGAAAGGTCCCCGGAAAACAGTAGGAGTTATAAGACAAAAGGCAGAAAGGGCGGTAGCTAAAGACAGTGGATCCGAAAAAAAATAAGATAAAAAAAGCGAAGAAGCAGACGAAGGTAGCCCCGAGCGGGGTCGCGCATATACTCGCGACGTTCAATAACACCATCGTGACTATGACGGACAAAGAAGGCAACACGATCGCATGGGCCTCAACCGGAAGTTCCGGTTTTAAGGGGTCGAAGAAGTCAACTCCTTTCGCGGCCGGTATAGCGGCGGAATCCGCAGCAAAAAAGGCTCTCGAGAGGGGAATGAAAGAGGTTGAAGTGTTCGTAAAAGGGCCGGGCGCCGGGCGCGAGTCGGCCATCCGTTCTATTCAGGCGGTTGGCGTGACGGTGCGTTCTATCAGGGATGTGACTCCGATACCGCATAACGGATGCAGGCCTCCGAAACGAAGGAGAGTGTAATGGCACGCAATACAGGCCCGTCCTGCAGGATGTGCAGGAGGGAGGGCGCGAAGCTCTTCCTTAAAGGATCCAGATGCATAGGCGACAAATGCGCTTTTTCAAGAAGGGAATCGGCTCCCGGTCAGCATGGAGACATGAGAAAGAAAGAGTCCAACTATGGCGTGCAGCTCAGGGAGAAGCAGAAGGTAAAGCGTATATACGGTATGCTCGAGCGGCAGTTTAAGCATTTTTTCAGAGAAGCTGAACGCGCGAAGGGCGTAACCGGTTTGACGCTGTTGCAATTACTTGAGCGCAGGCTCGACAATGTGGTATTCAGGATGAACTATGCGCCTTCGCGGCAGGATGCCCGACAGATGGTTCAGCATGGACGCGTCTGTATCAATAATAAAAGATTGGACATACCATCCTATACGGTTAAAATTGGGGATGAAATATCGATAAAAGCAAAAGAGGCGGCCAAGAAAAGGCTGATCGAAACATTCGAATCCCTTAAGGACAGGGCTATACCAAAATGGCTTGAGATGTATCCGGCCGATCTGAAATCCAAGGTCAAGGCTTTACCGACAAAAGAAGATGTCGGATTCCCGATACGGGAGCAGCTTATCGTCGAGTTGTACTCCAAGTAGGCGTGATCTATAAGCTTTAAGTTTTACATGTGATTCGTTATCTAAAGGAGATATACATATATGGGAATAAGCATGAAGAATTTCGAGATGCCGAAGAAGCTTGTTCTGGAAGAGGCCAGTTATACGCCTACTTACGGAAAATTTGTAGCTGAGCCGTTTGAGAGAGGTTACGGCGTAACCGTTGGTAATGGTTTAAGGCGAGTTCTCATATCTTCCATAGAAGGAACCGCTGTCACGTCGATAAGAATAGACGGGGTGAGTCATGAATTTTCATCGATACCCGGCGTGGTGGAGGATGTGCCTCAAATAATTCTGAATATTAAAAAACTCGTATTAAAATCGCATTTCAAAACGCCCAAGACCATAACGATCGACGTAAGTAAAAAGGGCGATGTTACCGGTAAGGATGTTAAATGCGATGAGACAGTTGAAGTCGTAAACCCGGAACTTCATATTGCCACACTGACCAAGAATGTTGATTTCAAGGTGGAAATGGAAGTGGCCAGAGGGCGCGGTTACGTCATGTCTGAAAAGAATAAGACCGAAGGTCAGGCTATAGGAGTTATAGCCATAGACTCGATCTTTACGCCTGTAAAAAAAGTGAATTTTCAGGTCGAGAATACAAGGGTCGGCCAGATAACGGATTATGATAAGATAATTCTGGAAGTATGGACCAACGGCTCAATAGAGCCTAAGGAAGCGCTTCTTTACGCCTCTAACATTCTACAGAGGCACCTTGACGTATTCGTGGGTTTCGGAAAACTTCCGGACGAAGAGGAAGCGCCCGTAGAGACCGAGGATCAGAGGCTTATGAAAGAGAAGCTTAAGATACCCATATCCGAACTTGAACTTTCAGTCAGAAGCTCTAACTGCCTCAAAGAAGCCAGGATAAAGACCATAGGGGATCTGGTAAGAAAGACCGAGATGGAGATGCTTAAATACAGGAACTTCGGCAAAAAGTCTTTGGCCGAGATATCTAAAATACTGACGGAGATGAATATGACTCTGGGTATGAAGATAGGCGATGAAGATAAAAAGTCCAAGAAAGAAGAGTAATAAAAAATGAGACACAGAAAACAACGATCAAAATTAAGCATGCAGACCGCGCGAAGGGACGCGACGGTGCGGAATATGGTCAAATCGCTTATATTACACCAGAGGATCAAGATGACTCTGGGGCGAGCCAAGGTCGTACGCAGGCTTGCTGAACACGTCATACACATAGCCAAGGAAGATACCGTATTTGCCCGGCGCCGTGTCTATGATATATTGACCGACCGCGACCTGGTTATGAAGCTTTTTAAGGAGATCGCGCCCCTTTCGAAGGGCAGGGTAGGCGGATATACTCGTATATTGACGATCGGCTCCAGGCGTGGCGACGGAGCGCAGATGGCTTTTCTGGAATTGACCGACAAAAAGATAGTCGAGAAGGTATCCAAGAAAAAGAGCAAGGCGAAAGAGGCGAAGGCCGAAGAGGTCGAAAGCCAGAAGCTGAAAGCTCAGGACGAGAAGAAAGAAGATAAGAAAGACGAATCGAAGGTAAAGCATATATCGAAAGCCAAGCCGACTCTGGACGAAGAGAAGGCAAGGGAGAAGGCCAGGAACGAAGAGAAGAAGATGGCGGATAAGAAGCAGGGATTCATGAAGAATATCCGCGGCCTATTTAGAAAGCGCGGCGACTTCTAAGCGCGCATACAGTAACTATTACAAGCCCCTCGGATCCACTCGAGGGGCTTTTTATTTCCGCTTCGCATGTGATTTTCTTCCAGCGTTTCTACGGGCGTTTCCTTTCGGGACCGGCCTTGAGCTTCGTCGCAAATTTGGATCGGGCGTCCAAATTTGCTGTGGTAAAATTTTGATGGCCGCTGAACCTGCGTACAATACCTGCTAAGGGCGGGGCTGGTAGGTCCCGCCATAAAGAATCCGGCTCCCTTATAGTGCAGTTTCAGCGTCCGTTCTGGACCGCCAAGAGGTATCAAAATTTTACAACATTCGCTCAAGGCCTTATCCCGAAAGGAAACGCCCTGCTGTCCTCAGCATTAACCGGGTCGGTTACATGTCGCTTTACGTGTAACAACCGACCCGGTTGCATGTCGCGGTAGCAAGTCTATAACAATCGACAAAAAAGAGACTCGCTATATTCAGCGAGCCTCTTTTTATATGGCCTGAAAACCGCTTACTTCTATTTCTGAAGCAGGGCATCTTCCTTTGGCGCGTCTGCCATTTGAGGGGAGACGGTGTAATTTTTCCCGTTTCCCTTTAGCTCAATCTGAGCTTCCACAGCTTTACGCTGAAAAACCTCTGCTTCACTGTCAGCCTTTCCTATGTGTTCAATAAGCACCAGATGACCGTTCGCATCCACTTTGAGCCACTCATTTATATTTCGGATAGGGTCCCACTGATGCTGGCCCACAAGCTTCCCGCTTGAATCGTAATATCGTTCAGCACCACCTTCTACAATCATCCCTTCAGGACGCGGGACATAGTAACCTGCAGTCACGCTATCCCCTAAAATCGCTTGAGCCTGTTTTAAAAGTTCGGCAGGAACAGCAATCGGTTCATACCAGTTTCCATTTTTGTCAAAATATTTGGTGTAGGTGCTATCGCTGAGAATGTCTCCGTTATGATAGTAATTTGTTTCTCTGTATGTCACTAAGCCGCTGCCATCTTCATTAAACGACCAGGATTCATTACGGATAAAATATCCATACCCTGTCATAGATAATTTTATCGCACCATCTATTGTTTTATATTTCCCGTTTTCATAATAAGAAAAAACAAAATTGTTTATTGACACTACCATTTCTACCGCTCCTTCGCCGGTACATTGCGAATTTATACCAAAATCCAATGCCCCGGGTATGTGAGAAATGGTTCCAAACTGATAACCGGTCAACCCGCCATTTGAGTTATGACCTTGCGATAAATTGACCTCCTTTACAAGCTGTCCCTTATCGTCATAGATATAAATTGAGTCATGAGTAGCTTTAGCGCCTCCTTGATAGTGTTCAACGACTTTAAAGTGATCCTCTCTTAATGTTCCATTTTCATCGTATGCGACTTTTAAGCTTAACTCTACCGCACCTGGGTAAGATAACTTGTAGGAAAAAGATAGTAACCCGTTCTCCTGTTTTCCCCAGCCGGAAAACTCCGGGCTTAGAGACCCATAAGTATTTTTGGCGTACGTTTCTGCGCGTAAAAATAGATCTATGCCCGTACTCTTCGATTTTAGAGATCTGATTTTTATACCGTCAGTCTCAAGCTTGTTGAGAACAATGTTTCGATCGGATATCTCATCATAAGAATACTGAATAACATAAGAATCTGTTTCCAGGGTGAGCCAATAGCCGTGTTCAAAATATGGCAATCCACCCTCGTTCGTCATCCCCATTACATCGTAGTTCAGCACTTCATTCAACATGACATCGTCTTCAGGTATTCCTAAGCTCTCTGCTATTGTATGTTTCAAAATATCGGCAACTTCGCCGGATGTCTTAGGCTCAAAAGGGACGATCTCTGTAGGAATGGTGAGTGGCTCCCATGCAGGATCATAGACTACATCAATTAGTGGCTCATAGGAAGTAGTGTTTGAAAGGGGCGTGCTAGTGACTACCAAAGCATCGCTAACTGGAGCTGTTGACCGACTTTCTTTATAATCGATCTTTGGGCCCTGCGAGCGCATATTCAGCACCACCTTTTTCATCCTCTCCTGGTGCCTCTTCATAATATCATCCTCGTCCTCGGCAAACGCCGCCTTCCCTACAAACGCTACAATCGCCAAGCACATCAAAACCGCTATTAACTTTTTCATGGCTTTATTCTCCTTGTTTATGGAACTTTTTAATTGCATTTAATTTCATTGTAAAAAAAATGGGCCTCAATCTTACCGCTATCTTACTTCTCCTGTACTAGTGTATACACGGAATACCGGCCGTTTTTCAGTATTATTTATTTATTTTTAACAGCGGGAGCGGAGCCGGAGATTTTGCTTTGCGATTTGAGCCATATATATTATAATATTGGCTCAAATATATACGGAGGATTGACGATGAAACTTGCTCGAAGAGTATCTGACATATCTGAATCGGTGACGCTTGAGATAGGCGCCCGGGCCAAAAAGATGGTCAAAGATGGAATAGACGTAGTGAGCCTTGCCGCCGGAGAGCCGGATTTTGACACTCCGGACCATATAAAACAGGCCGGCATAAAGGCCATAAGCGAAGGTTTTACTAAGTATACGCCTTCCAGCGGTATGCTTGAGCTCAGGGAAGCTATCAGCCGTAAGTTTAAAGTTGATAACGCTTTGAATTATACCGCCAATCAGATAGTGGTGTCGAACGGGGCTAAACATTCTATCAATAACGTGTTTCAGGCCATCTGTGAAGCGGGGGATGAGGTCCTTATACCCGCTCCTTATTGGCTGAGTTATCCGGCCATGGTAAAGATGGCGGAGGCCACACCCGTATTTATAGAGACACAAAAAGAGAATAACTTCAAACTTACCGAAAAAGAGCTCTCGTCGAAGATCACGAATAAGACTAAGTGCCTGGTGCTGAATAGCCCATCCAACCCTACCGGGTCCGTTTATAGCAGGGAAGAGCTCGAGGTGGTGGCGAAGTTGGCCGTAAAACATAATTTCTTCGTAATGAGTGATGAAATATATGAAAAGCTGATCTACGGCAGTATCAAGCACATATCGATAGCTTCTCTCGGCAAGGATATATACGACCGGACGATAACCGTGAATGGCGTATCGAAGAGTTATTCTATGACCGGATGGCGCATAGGATACGCCGCTGGTCCGGTGGATGTCATGAAAGCTATAGGTAATCTGCAGAGCCATGCAGCCTCCAATCCGGCGTCGATGAGTCAGCGCGCGGTTCTAGCGGCGCTGGAAGACAGTCAGGATTGCGTAGCGAGGATGCGCCTTGAATTTAGTAAGAGGCGAGATCTTATGGTGGCCGGGATAGAAGCGATAAAGAACATGTCCTGTGTCAGGCCGGAGGGGGCGTTCTATCTATTCTGCGACATATCAAGGCTTAAGATGGGGTCGGTAGCGGTAGCAAACAGGCTTTTGGATGAAGCCAGGGTCGCGACTATACCCGGCGAGCCGTTCGGCGCGGATGATTTTATACGATTAAGTTTCGCGACAGGCGAGGATAAGATAAAAAAAGGCATCGAGCGAATAAAAGAATGGGCGGAGAAAAATGGGTAAGACGATAGCTGAAAAAATATTGTCCGAACACGCTAAAGCCGATCTCAAGGCGGGGGATATAGCGATATGCGACGTCGATTTTTGCTTCGGGCAGGACGGAACGAGCTCTATAATAATCGACAGTTTTAGAAAACTTGGCGCAGCGAAAGTGTTTGACAAGTCTGCGTTCTGCATGGTTATAGACCATAGCGCGCCGTCTCCGAACATAGGCGTGTCAGAGATACATAAGAAGATGCGGACGTTCGCGAAGGAGTTCGGCGTAGGCATGTACGATATAGGATGCGGCGTATGTCATCAGCTCGTTCCTCAGAAGGGACATGTTACATGCGGAGATCTGGTGCTCGGCGCCGATTCTCATACATGCACGTATGGCGCCATAAATGTCTTTTCGACCGGAGTCGGGTCTACCGATCTGGCGATAACTCTCGCCAGCGGTAAGAATTGGTTCAAGGTGCCCGAGACGATAAGCGTTACGCTGAACGGCAAACTCCCTAAAGGGGTATATTCGAAAGATGTAATTTTGGAAATAATACGGGATATCGGATCGAACGGCGCAACCTATAAGTCAGTCGAGTTTCGGGGGGACGCTATATCTGCCATGAGCGTGGATTCCAGGCTCACCATATCAAATATGGCCGTTGAGATGGGCGCGAAGGTGGGGTTAATGGAGGCGGATGATAAGACGCTGAAATGGGTTAAGAAGAACTGCGGACGCGAACCAAAGCCTGTCCAATCCGATACTAATGCCCGATATGTATCTGCCAAAACTTACGACGTATCGAAACTTTCGCCCAAGGTCGCAAAGCCTCACGCGGTAGATAATGTGGAAGACGCCTCAAGACTTTCGAGTGTCAAAATAGATCAGGCTTTCTTAGGCACTTGCACGAATGGAAGACTGGAAGATCTTGAGGTGGCTTCGAAGATATTGAAGGGTAAGAGCATAAAAGCGGGGATGAAATTCGTAGTCGCACCGGCCTCTAAGGAGATATTCCTCGAGGCCGTTAAAAAAGGCTTTATCGACGTATTTGTGAAGTCAGGATGCATGGTGGTGGCTCCGGGGTGCGGGCCTTGCGTGGGAACGCATAACGGGGTCCTGGCGGACGGCGAGGTCGCTATATCGACCGCAAACCGAAATTTTAAAGGAAGAATGGGCAATCCTAATTCATTCATCTATCTGGCCAGCCCGGCTACTGTAGCCGCGTCGGCTCTCACCGGCAGGATAACCGATCCTCGGGAATTCGCCAAGAGACTTTAATTATAAAAAGGGTTCTGCCTGTCAGCCGGCAGATAGTGGTAATTGGAAAGGGTTAAGGTTTATGGTCAAAACTGTGAAGCACTTTGCAAGAAGATTGAAGGTCCAGGATAATGTTAATACCGATTATGTTATATCCGGAAGGTATAAGTTCAAAATACAGGACCCTAAAGAACTCGCGAAGCATATATTCGAGGATATCGATCCGGATTTTGCCGCCAGGATCCAAAGCGGAGATATTTTGATAGCCGGTGAAAATTTCGGATGCGGCTCATCCAGAGAGCAGGCGCCCCAAGCCCTTAAGAGTTCCGGGTTTTACGCGGTGATCGCTAAAAGTTACGCAAGGATATTTTATAGGAATGCTTTCAATATCGGCCTATTGCTGCTGGAATGCGATACGGACTTCATAGACGACGGAGATGAGGTCGAACTCGATATTGAGAAAGGCAAGGTAAAGAATGTTGGCAAGGGGCTAGTTCTTAACACTAAACCGATCCCCGGGCTTATGAAGAAGTTCCTGGAGGATGGCGGCGTGGTGGGCCACCTGAAAAAATACGGAGGTTTCAAGCTTGAGTAAATATAATGTAGTCCTTATACCGGGTGACGGAACAGGCCCGGAACTGGCCGAGGCGACAAGGCGCGTTATAGATTCGCTCGGTCTCGATATAGGATGGACCGTTATGGAAGCCGGCGAATGCGCTATCGAGAAATACAAGACCCCGCTACCCGAGAATGTGCTCGATGCCATACGAACGGGCGGACTCGCGCTTAAAGGCCCCATAACTACTCCTGTTGGCTCAGGTTTTAGAAGCGTAAATGTAGAGCTAAGAAAGAGACTGGATCTCTACGCGTGCCTGAGGCCATGCAAAAGTTACGCCGGAGTTCGCTCCAAATACGACAAGATCGACCTGGTGATAGTCAGGGAAAATACGGAAGATCTTTACGCCGGAATTGAATTCAAGGCGAATACCGAAGAAGCCGGCGAGGTCGCAGGTCTATGCGAAAAGTTATCCAAGAAAGCCATAAGACCGGGGTCGGCGATAAGTATAAAACCCATATCAGAAGAAGGCTCACGGCGGATAGTGAAATTCGCGTTCGAGTACGCGCTAAAAAATAAGAGGCGGAAAGTAACGGCCGTACATAAAGCCAATATCATGAAATTTACGGACGGACTTTTTCTCGAAGTCGCCAGGGATGTAGCGCGAGCATATTCCGGAAAGATAGAATTTGAAGATCGAATAGTCGACAATATGTGTATGCAGCTGGTCCAGAAGCCGGAGGATTACGATGTGCTGGTGCTTCCAAATCTTTACGGCGATATTATCTCCGACCTTGCCGCGGGGCTTGTCGGAGGGCTTGGGGTCGCTCCCGGGGCTAATGTCGGCGATAAGGTGGCGGTATTTGAGCCGACTCACGGCAGCGCTCCAAAGTACAAAGGCATGAATAAGGTTAATCCTGTGGCGCTCATACTTTCGGGAATGCTGATGCTTAAACATATCGGCCAGGATGCCGCGGCCGATCGACTGGAAAAGGCCGTAGCTTCCGTAATAGAAGATGGTAAAGACGTGACATATGATATGAAAAAAGATCGCAGCGATAAAACCGCGGTCGGTACCGCCGAGATGGCCGACGCGATAATAAAGAAGATAAAGGCCGGTCGCTAAAAATGAAGAATGTAAAAAAAGTAGCGGTTATAGGCGCCGGAGCGGTCGGAGCAACGCTTGCCCAAAGAATAATAGAAAGCGGCCTGGCGGACGTGGTCCTCGTGGATATATTGAAGAATGTCGCCGCGGGGAAGGCCCTTGATCTGTTGGACGCGTCTCCTGTCGTAGGACACGACCGCAATATAGTCGGAACGGATGACTACGCCGCAATAAAAGGTTCGGATGTTGTGGTGGTGACTGCCGGTTTGCCTAGAAAACCCGGAATGACGCGCGAAGAGCTTATAGCTAAGAACGCCTCCATAGTCAGGGCTGTATCGGAAAAAATAAAGATCCACGCGCCTTCGGCGATATTGATAATAGTGACAAACCCGCTCGATGTCATGACTTATCTCGCTTTAAAGACAACTGGTTTCGGCTCGAAGAAAGTCCTTGGAATGGCAGGGGCGCTGGACGGTTCGCGAATGGCGTATCTTATAGCGGATGAATTAAAGGTGAAGAGGTCTTCCGTAGAGACGCTTGTGCTGGGAAGCCACGGGGATACGATGGTGCCAATCCTGTCAAAGACATTCATTTCCGGAAAGCCCGTAGCCGGGCTCATAAACAAAGACAAGCTTGATGGCATTGTAAAGAGGACCTGCGATAGAGGGGCCGAGATAGTCGCGCTTCTGGGAACCGGCAGTGCTTTTTATTCTCCGAGCGCAGCTGTATTTGAGATGCTAAAAGCTATCGATGGCGACACGAAACAGGCCATGGCCGTGTCGGCGCATCTAAGCGGCGAATATAGCCTTGATGGTATATGTATAGGCGTTCCATGCGTCATCGGTAAGGCAGGGATAGAAAAAGTCATAGAAATAGAGTTGTCTAAAGAAGAAAGAGAAGCATTCCTCAAATCGGCCCGCGCAATAAAAAGTTCGATAGATCTGTTATGAACCCAGTTAAAGATCATAGTGAATCAGGCGCGTCAGACAATACCTGCCGGTACGATCTCGCGATAATAGGGTCGGGCCCGGGGGGATATGTCGCGGGGCTTTATGCCTCCCGTCATAAGCTTAAAGCGTGCGTCATAGAAAAAGATCTTGTGGGCGGGACATGCCTTAACAGAGGCTGTATACCCACCAAGTCTTTTCTGTATTCCGCCTCTATATTAAAGACTGTAAAAAGCGCCGGATCATACGGAGTGGATGTCGGAGCTTCGACCATAAACTTTCAAAAAATGATATCGCGCAAGGATGAAGCGGTATTGCGCCTGAGGACCGGCATAGAAACTCTATTGCGAGCCAATAAGATAGATCTCCTGAGGGGCGAAGCTAGAATTCTAGGAGCGGATAAGATAGAGATTCAAGGCTTTGGAGAGATATCGACCAAGAATATAATTATCGCGGCCGGATCTAAAGCTACGGAGACTGCTAATTTAAAGATCGACCATACGAACGTCCTTTCCAGCGACGATATACTGAACATTAAGAAGGTGCCGTCAAGTCTGACTATAATAGGCGGCGGAGTTATAGGGTGCGAATTTGCGAGCCTTTTCAGCGCCCTGGGCTCTAAAGTTACGATAATAGAGTTCACCGATAGACTCGTACCCACGCAATCAAGAGAAGTCTCCCGCAAGCTTGAGACGATCTTAAAGAAAATGGGTATCACAGTATTGGTTTCAACAAAAGCTGAATCAGTAGAGTTATCCAATCCTCTCAAACTTAATACGAGCTCGGGAGAAATAATAGAGACCGAGAAGGTTCTCGTCTCGGTAGGTAGGAGTCCGGCGGCCGGATCCATCCTTGATCCGAGAGCCGATAAGATAGGGGTGGAGACCGATAAAGGCGCGATAGTCGTAGACGGAAGATTAAGGACCGGCGCAAAGAATATATATGCCATAGGGGATTGTGTGGCTGGGCCGATGCTGGCCCACAAGGCTTCATATGACGGCATTCTTGCATGCGATAATATTCTCGGTAAAAACAGACAGGTGGATTATTCGACAGTACCTAATTGCATATGGACTGATCCCGAGATCGCGAGCGTGGGATTGACCGAGGAGGAAGCAAAAGCAAAGTATCCGGGCGCAAAAATAGCAAAATTTCCATATCTCGCTTCCGGAAAAGCGTTTCTGATGGGCAAGACGGAGGGTTTTGTAAAAGTTATCGGCGATGAGGACGGAAAATTGCTTGGTTTTGAGATATTCGGGGAAGGCGCGTGCGAACTTATAGCGGAGGCTGTGCTCGCAAAAAAATCCGGGATAAATATAAAGGATTGGGCGCTAGCCGTGCATGCGCATCCTACCGTTTCGGAAGTTACTCAGGAAGCTCTGCAAGCATTTTGCGGGACGCCTATTCACGGGCTATAATTGCCGGTACCGGAAAAGCCGGGAATTTAATGAAGCATGGAGGTATATAATGACAGATGTATTGCTGCCGCCGCTGGCTCCCGGAGTGGAGAAGGCCAGTATTTCGTATTGGCATAAATCCGCAGGCCAGAATGTTTTGAAGGGTGATGATCTCGTCGAGCTTGTGACCGATAAGGCCACATTCAATATGCCTTCTCCCGCTTCCGGCACTATGATGGAAGTGCTCGCCCATGAGGGCGATGAGGTCAAAGTGGGTCAGGTAATTGCCAGGATAGGCTAGATGGCTAAGCGCGTTCTCCTCTTATACATCTCGGAGCATTCAGGTCATCATTGCGCAAGCATTTCCATAGAGAAAGCTCTCCATAATCTCGATAGTGAGATAGAAACCCTTAACCTGAATTCTTTTAATCACACAAATCCGATACTGGAGAAGGTCATAAACCAGGCATATATGGGAGTTGTAAAGAGAAGGCCTGAGATATGGGACTATCTTTATGACAATCCCGCGGTCTTAAGAAATACCCAGCGTCTGCGCGAGATATTCCACAAATTCAATACGGGTAAATTTAAAGCTCTCCTAGATGAGTTTTCGCCTGATGCGATAGTCTGCACACAGGCATTTCCCTGCGGCATGATAGCCGATTACAAAAATACTTACGGATTCGACGCGCCGCTCGTGGGGGTTCTGACGGACTACGCGCCGCACTCGTATTGGATATATAATAATGTCGATCGATATATCGTGCCTTCCGAGGAGACAGGCAGGAAACTCATTGAGAACGGCATAGAGCCTCACAGGATACTTCCTTTCGGTATTCCCATAGACCAAAAATTCAGTTTAAACAAAAGAAGCGACGATGATATAAAAAAAGACGTTGGCCTGGATTCCGGCAAGCCGTGCGTTCTTATAATGGGCGGGACTCAAGGATTGGGGCCGATAAAGGAGATAACCAGGTCATTAGAGAGATCGGGTGCGGACGCGCAATTTATAATAGTATGCGGTACAAATAAAAGATTATTCAGATGGCTTAAAAGAAGGGCTTTCAAAAAAAAGACGGTGATTATTCCATATGCCGATAATGTGGACGAACTTATGCAGATATCGGATCTTGTTATAACTAAGCCGGGCGGCATAACGACCGCGGAGGCGCTCGCAAAAGCATTGCCGATGCTTATAGTTCATCCGCTGCCAGGCCAGGAAGCGATGAATACGCGCTATCTTTTAAAAGAAGGCGTAGCGTTGAAGGCCGAGAGCCCGGACGACGTCTTCGTTATACTGGAAGAGTTGTTATACAATAAAAGCAAACTTTCGGACATGAGCAAGAAAGCGGCGGCGCTTTCGAAACAGTCCAGCTCTACCGACGTGGCTCGCCTCATACTGGAATTGGTGAATTGATGATGTTCTATCTGATGTACAGGGTGGGTTATTTTTTTGCTATGAATTTTCCTTTAAAAGTCTCATACGCTGTGGCGTGCGCGGCGGCTGATATATGGTGCTACGTTTCATCCGCGGACAGGATCGCTGTTATAGCCAATCTTAATACTATAGTCGGGCCCGGCGGCGACGCAAAGACCATAGAACGCATGGCCAGGGAGGTATTCAGAAATTTCGCCAAATATCTTGTAGATTTTTTTAGATTTCAAAAGATAGATCAGAATTATATAAAAAACCATGTTTCAATAGAAGGCCTCGATAAGCTGGATAAGGCACTGGCTAAAGGCAAGGGGGTCGTCGCGCTTTCGGCTCATATAGGCAATTGGGAGCTCGGAGGCGTTATAGTGGCATCGATGCGGCAGCCCATGAAGGCCGTTACATTGACCCATAAAAATAAAATGGTTAACGAGTTTTTTACAAAACAAAGGATGACCGGCAATATGGTGCCGATAGAGACGGATTCTTCTCTTAGGGGCTGCTACGATGTCCTGAAGAAAGGCGGTATTCTCGCTCTTTTGGGGGACAGGGATTTTTCCAAAAACGGTGTACGGGTAAAATTTTTCGGACATTCTGCCATTATGCCTAAGGGGCCGGCCGCTTTCGGGGTAAGGCTGGGTTCGGAGATAGTGCCGGTATTTATGCTTCGCAAACATGACGATATGTTCAGGCTGATTTTTGAAGATCCGATCCCCAGACCTGAGTCCGGAGATGATGCGCGTGACACTGAGGAACTTTTAAAGAGATGCGTAGCCGTTATTGAGCGTACGTAAAAGAGTATCCGACGCAGTGGTATATGTTTAAAAAGATGTGGAATGGCGATGAAAAACCCTTGCATACTGATACCGTCATATAACGAATCGCGTACCATAGGCGATATCGTGCGTAAGCTCCGTCAAAGGAACTTCGCGGTATTTGTGGCGGACGATGGTTCGGCCGATGGTACGGCTGATAAAGCGGCGGCTGAAGGAGCCGAGATAATAAAGAGCCTTAGAAATATGGGCAAAGGAGCCGCTCTGCGCGCCGGTTTCCGGCGAGTATCGAACGATGCGCGCTTCGACTCGGTTGTAATAATGGACGGAGACGACCAGCATGACGTAGGCGACATCGCGCATCTCATCCGCAAGTGCCATGAAACAGGAGCCGATATTGTAGTGGGGAACAGGATGGCGAATACCGGACGCATGCCGATGATCAGAGTTCTGACTAATCGTTTCATGTCATACCTGCTATCGAAGATATCTGGGCAGAGGATACCGGATACTCAATGCGGGTTTCGGCTAATAAAGATATCGGCGCTTAAGAAGATAGCCCTGGAGTCCTCAAATTTCGATATAGACTCCGAGATAATACTGAAGGCGGCAAAGGCCGGCTGCAGGATAGAGTCCGTTCCGGTAAAGACAGTATACAGAGATGAGAAGAGCAGGATAAATCCGTTTGTAGATACCATGAGATTCATAAGACTTTTATTGAGAGCGGGATACGGTTCAGGACGCGGATAGATATGGATTAAGAGAAGGGCGTAAGATGATAGACGGAATAATAGGAATGTTCAAAGGCATACCCAAGGAATGGGTCACGATATTGATAGCTATGTTGCCCATAGCGGAACTCAGGGGCTCTATACCGGCGGCCCTGGTGATGGGTTTATCTCCGGCAAAGGCTTTCTTTTTGTCCATACTCGGCAACACCATTCCAATAATACCGGTTCTTTTTCTGCTAGAACCGGTTTCCAACGCTCTTATGAAATTTAAGCCCTGGAAAAGATTTTTTGACTGGCTTTTTGAGAGGGCCCGCTCGCAGGGCGATCTTATACAGAAGTATGAAGCTATAGGACTTATGCTATTCGTCGCTGTGCCGCTGCCGATGACAGGGGCGTGGAGCGGGTGTATAGCGGCGAGTCTTTTTCGCATAAAGTTCAGATACGCGTTTCCGGCCATATTTTTAGGCGTTGTAATGGCCGGTCTTATAGTTCTCGCTATCTGCCTGTTCGGTAAGGGGGCATTCGATATATTCCTGGCAAAATAATTATGGCAAAACTAAAAAAAGGACTCGTACATATTTATACCGGAAAAGGTAAAGGCAAGACAACCGCAAGCCTCGGATTGGCATTGCGCGCGGTATCTTCGGGCCTCAAAGTCTGTATGTTCCAGTTTCTCAAAAAACATGGCACATCTTCCGAAGGGTGGCTTGAATTTCCAAACTTCAGGATAGTCTGCCTCGATCAGGAGCATCCGATGTTTTCAGGGTTCGTGGGGCAGGGTGCAGGGCGCAGAAATAAACCGGCAAACAAGCGCGAGGCAAACAGGTCAAATAAGCAATTAGCCAAAAATATCAAAAAAGATCTGATGAAGATAAAACGGGTTATGAAAACCGGGAGATATGATGTTATAATACTGGACGAGATATTGAATTGTGTAAGCGAAAAGTTCCTGGGCGAATCAGAAGCTCTTAAGCTGATAAGGACAAAGCCGGAGGCGCTTGAACTCGTGCTTACAGGTAGAGGGGCGACCCCGGGATTGGTCGCCCTATCCGACTATGTGACGAGACTGGATAAGGTGAAGCATCCCTTCGACAGAGGGCAGCGCGCGCGAAAAGGGATAGAATACTAGAAAGAGAGGGAAAAAAATGTTCCGCGAAAAGATAAAAGTGTTTGATTGCACAATAAGGGATGGCGGGCTTATAAATAACCACGATTTTGATATGCGTTTTGTGAGGGAAGTATATAAAGCTCTGTCGGAAGCAGGCGTGGATTATATGGAGGTAGGCTATAAGAATTCCAAAAAACTGTTTCCGCCGAAGGATTTCGGTATATGGAAATTCTGCGACGATTCGGATATCAAGAAAGTCATCGAAGGCGTAAAATCAGAGACCAAGATATCTGTTATGGTGGATGTCGACAGGGTCGATCCGGATGACGTGGTGCCTAAAAAAGATTCCCCAGTTGATATGATAAGGACCGCGGCTTATGTGAAGGACATAGACAAGGCTATAGCGTTATCAAATAATTTTGCGACTAAAGGATATGAGACCGCAATAAATATAATGGCTGTATCTCGCGCCCTGGATAACGAGCTTACGGAGGCGCTCCAGCAGCTTGAGACCGAATCTAAAGCGAATGTCATATATATAGTCGATAGTTTCGGCGCGCTGTATCAGGAGTCCGTGGAGTTCCTTGTAAAAAAATTCAAATCTATCCTTAAGTCGAAAGAGATAGGTATTCACGCGCATAATAATCAGCAGCTCGCTTTCGGAAATACCATAGAGGCGATAATACATAACGCAAACTATGTCGACGGGACCATATACGGTCTCGGGCGGGCCGCGGGGAATTGTCCGCTTGAACTATTGATAGGATTCCTTAAGAATCCTAAATACGATATTAGGCCTATCCTTGATATCATAGCGAAAGAGTTCATACCGCTAAGAGAGAAGATGGAGTGGGGGTACATTATACCTTACGCGATAGCCGGAATGCTCGACGAGCATCCGAAGTCGGCGATAGCTCTCAGGGAAAGCGATAAAAAAGAAAATTACAGAGAGTTTTACGAGAGCTTGCTAGGAGAAGGAATAGATTAAGGATGGACATAGAACGCTTTAAATTAAAACCCGTAATGGGAATACTGAGGGACGTCGGAACGCATCTTATCGAGCCGCTTACACGGGCTGTTATCTCAGCAGGCCTTGAGACCATGGAGATAACGATGAACTCGGAGAGCGCTCCTGAGCTGATAAAGAGAGCTGTGAAGGTTTCGGGCGGCAGAATAGCGATAGGCGCCGGGACCGTGCTCGATACGAAGTCGCTCAACATAGCTTTGAGCGCTGGTGCGACCTTCATAGTCACTCCGGTTTTTATAGATCATGTCACGGCGTATTGCGTAAAGAATAAAATACCGGTATTTCCGGGAGCGCTTACGCCAGCCGAAATATATGAGGCGTGGAGCGCGGGGGCCACGATGGTAAAGGTGTTTCCATCGGGAGTTTTCGGGCCGAAATATTTTAAAGAGATAAAAGGTCCGTTTGCCGATGTTAAACTATTGGCATGCGGCGGAGTTACTCCGGATAATATGAAAGAATATTTTGCGAATGGGGCAGAGGCTATTTCGTTCGGGGCCGGCGTTTTTAGAAGCGACTGGCTCGCTAAAAAGAATTTCGCGGAGATAGAGGCGCGAATAAAAGAGTATATTGATAAATTAGGTTGACACTAAGCTGCAAACGGAGTTATAATCCGTCAGTTCTTTTAGCATATAATTATGTAGGCGCTCGAGAGAGCTTAATGGGGAACCCCTAAAAAGGGACGGTCCCGCCGCTGTATCTTCGCCCTTTTTCCAATGGACCGGGAGAAGGAAACCTTTTTGCAAAGAATGTCACTGTGCCGGTTTTTCGGCATGGGAAGACGGCAAACGGGGCGAGGGAGTCAGAAAACCTGCCTACATATCGAGTGACGCCGGGAGTAAGCGTCCATATACGGGTTTCCAGTAAATCAGGGAACTGACCCCGCATCTTTTTGATGCGGGGTTTTTTATTTTAAAAAGGGGAATCGAGTGAAAAGATTAGTAATGGTTGCGTTAGTGCTTTTTTTGGCAGCAAACGTTTATGCGGCGGAAAAGAAAGACGATCTGCTCGACCGGTTATTAAAAACAGCCGTATCGCCGATAGAGACTATATTAGGCCCGGTAACCGATCTTGGGCAAATTGTTGTATCACCCACTAAAACAGATGAGAAGATAGGTTCGTCTTCACAATCTGTTACTTCTATTAAGATTAGCGATGCTGTTAGAATAGGTGAGATAAAAGTTGAAGAAGGGCTTCGCGATGTCCCTGCGGTTGATGTTGTTGAAACTGGTTTTAATGGACAGACGTCTGTATTTATACGAGGGGCAGCATCATATCAGACGCTTGTTATGCTGGACGGAGTTAAATTATATGATCCAATGGATCCTAATGGCGCGTTTAATTTTGCACACTTCACTTTTGATAATTTAGAACGGGTTGAAGTTGTACGCGGTCCACAAAGCGCCCTATATGGTTCTGACGCTATCGGCGGTTTGATTAATATGGAAACAAAAAAAGCAAATGATACTTTTGTTAATGCGTCGTTTGAAAGTGGCTCGTATTTCACAACAAATGAATCTTTTCAGGTGGGAACTTACGTAGATCGGTTTCACTATACGGTTGGTGGATCGCAGTATAACACCAAGGGTATATCACAAGCAGAAGCGAAAAATAATAATCAAGAGAAGGACCCATATGATAGGACCGTATTCTCTGCTAGGGTTGACTATGATTTTACGGATAATTTGACAACCGGCGGGACCTTCCGCTATACATTGGCAAATTTTAAATATGACCAGAGTGGGATTGATTATTTTAATCTTTACGCAAGGCATGAAAATTACTCATTTACACAGTATATTGAACAACGGTTGTTCGACTGGTGGAAGTATAAAATAAATCTTGGATGGATGACAAATTTTAGATGTGACTATGACGATCCTTACGCTGGACGCAGTGATGCGTATTTGAGAGATAAATATTTTGGTAAAAATTTCAGGCTGGATTATCAAAACACGTTCAAAGTATTGGATATTGATAGTATTGTTGTGGGGTATGATTATATGAAAGAAGAAGGGCGTAGTTACTACGATTATGAAGGCAGCATATCTATCATGCCGAAAAGTACGGCATGGAACTGCGCATTTTATATCGAAAATCGATTAAATCTTAAGGATAGACTAACCGCTACACAGGGTTTTAGGGTGGATCATCATTCATACGCAGGAACACATGTTACATATAAGCTTGACGGGTCATATCTTCTTCCTACCGCTACAAAGGTTCGCGGAAGTTTTGCGACAGGTTTTAAAGCGCCTACCCTTTATCAGTTGAATACCCCTTCAACCCCAGGCCAGGATTGGTATGGTGATGGTGTACTGCGCGGCGCATTTGGTGGAGGGAATCCAGGCTTGCAACCACAGACGAATACTTCTTATGAATATGGGATCGATCAGTATATATTTGGCGAGAAGATCATAGCGTCTGTAGTATATTTTAACAATTGGTTTAAAAATTTCATAAGCACCGCCACATCAAGCGATGGGCTAGAAAACATTTCCCAGTATGAAAATATTGGTAAGGCTTATTCTTATGGTATTGAATCAGAACTAAAATTTAAGCCTTATGACAAGATAAGCAGCACTTTCTCTTATACATGGATGAGAACGAAAGATATGAGTACGGATTCACAGCTTTTGCTACGTCCAGAAAATAAGGTGAGACTGCAGATTAATTGGAAAATATTCCCAAAATTTGAAACAGATCTGATTATTCGATATACAGGGCCAAGGATGGACTCAGGACAATACAAGCTAAAACAATATACATTGACGGACGTGACTTTTAATTATGACCTAAGTAAGAATCTTACGATTTTTACTAGGATTGAAAACCTGTTCAACAGGCATTATCAGGAAGTTAGAAGAAATGGCGAGCCAGGTATTAATGCGTACGGAGGCGTGAGAGCAAAATTTTAGTTGATGAATAATCAAATTAAACTTGACAAAACGGAAAATGTGTGGTATAGTTTATACAGGAAGCAGGAGGGTGTTAAGAATAAAAAAGTCCAGCATCCATCTATTGCATTTAAAGAAAAGTATGATAAACTTAAAAGGCTTGGCGGAAAGGTATGGAGGCTATGGAAGATATCAAGCCTCGTAACCCGAATAGACCGGAAGTAAGCATGGCCCAAACAAAACGTTTGGGCTTTTTCATTTTAATAAAGTTTTTTAAGAAGATCGATTTTTTTAAGATCACATCCGCAATCGTTGCTTTCGTATTCTTCTTAAACCAGATAGCCTGGGCGGAGGATATAGGGCTAAACACTCTTGACGATTTAAATAACACCCAGGCCCAGACATTCGCCCCTGATTATCTCCAGAAACAGCAATCCCTCCACGAAGATATCGTAGAGCAGAAACAGATGATCGAGGATTTTGGCGTGAACCAGACGCCGCTCGACACATCGGTCGATATCATTCCTCCGGTAGAGGAGACGGTGGATCTCAAAGGGCCTATAGGCGGGGCATCCGATGGACCTATTATAATGAGAACCCCTAATGGCTTTCCTCCGGATGGCGGCGAGCCTCTGCCCGCCCCAAGCGATGGCGCCGTCTTGTCTGTGACGACCCAGACAGGCGATTTACTACACTATAAAGGAAGCGCGATAGATTATATAGAAAGCCATGACGGTTCGGTCTTGCGAGGTTTAAGTTTCGGGACCGATGGCGACCTACTCGCCGCGGAGATAGTATATCCGGATGGCACGGTTCTTATAATGGATGGTGGAGTATTGACCGAGGCGCGTAAGCCGAACGGCATTACCTTTTATTACCGCTCCGATGGCCTGGTAGGGTCTATGGAATACCCCGACGGCTCCATTGCCACCTACGAATATATAGGAAGCTCGGGTAATATCATTGAAACCATAGTTACTGGCGGCGGCAAGACAGTGTTTTACGACGCGTCCGGCAAACTCGTCAGGGTCGAGTTCGACGATCTCAGGATGGCTGTATATGATAGCGGCATACTCGTAAGCGTGCAGGATACAGACGGACGTGTGTACAATTACGAGACGACCTTGTCCGGAAGCGGCGATACCGCTGAATATATGACGCGCCTTAAGACTATTGTCGATTCCTCGATCATTTATTCAATCGAAAGTAATAATATAGTCTCCATCGGATCCGCCAGTTTTACATTATCTGATTTCGATCTAGGTTCGAGTGGCAATGTGATAAACGGCACGATAAAATTTACTGATAATCCAAACATTTATTATATAGAGGAAGGCCGGATACGGAAGGTCGCTTTCGAATCCGGTGTCTCCATCTACTACGCGTATTCAGGAGAATTGATCCAACCATTCATAGACCAGGCTGAAGCGGGCGATACTATCTATCTCGGCGCGGGCACCTATAACGAGCACATCATTCTTGCGAATGGAGTAAATCTGACGGGAGAAGACAGCCGGAATGTCATAATTCATGGCGATTATCAAACGAGATCTCATGTCATACGCGCTCTCGGAAATAATCATATCGAAAATATAACCATATCGGGCAGCGGGGCGTATTCCGGCGAGCCCTCAAGCGCGGTAAGGATAGAAGGAAGCGATGTAGAGATAAGGAATAATAGGATCATCAATAATCGTGGCTATGCGCTCTATGTATGGAGAGGCGATAATGTATTGATAGAGAAAAACCTCTTTAAGGATAACAGCCTTGGCATTCAACTCCCAAACTCAAGCACTATTATTCAGCAAAATACCTTCGTAAGTAACAATATAGCGATAAATGTGCTGAATGGGCCTTCGACTATTATCCGGAATAACATTATAACCGGTTCAACGTTTCAGTCG
>Ga0247841_10004230_pt1 | contig 25027 bp, 18 predicted proteins | sample LaCruzMarch2015__2_FD_192410 | JGI IMG/M metagenome (GOLD analysis project Ga0247841, IMG submission 192410) | Freshwater microbial communities from meromictic Lake La Cruz, Castile-La Mancha, Spain - LaCruzMarch2015_18m | ecosystem: Environmental > Aquatic > Freshwater > Lake | place: Spain... | reverse complement strand
ATCCTTGACCGTGCGCGAGACAACTTGGCCTTCAGGACCGAGTGCCGCACGCGAAGAGCCACAGGCCGCCAGAACTTGGTCCGTGGTTCGAAAGTGACATTTGCACGTTTTGAGCAAGATTTCGGGGCCAGCCTTCTTCACCAACTCAATGGCAGAGGCCTTGACTTGCTCAGAGGCGCCTTTATGGGCCTGAATACCCTGAACTTCCCCGATCTTCCCCAGCGAGCGGAGAAAGGCTTCACGTGCGAGAATTGAGGCAGCAGCAACAGCAATATCAGATTCAGCCTTATGGCGTTGTTCCAGCTTGATGGAACGGCCCTTCTTCATCAGCGCTTGCTTGATGACCCGCTCCGCGCCAAACTGATCCGCTACGGCACGTGGACACCCGGGAACTGTCTCCAGAACATTTTCAATGCACCGCGCATGAGCCCACGCCAAGAGGGTGTTCACATTGCGCATCTTAGCATAGAGACGGTTATACGCCTCAGGACCAATGGAAACAAGTGAGAACTTGCCTGGCCCGAGCAGTTGGCGCGTTTTACTTCCGATAAAAAAGACCGCTTTGTCGGTCAAGAGCTTACAGTCCTTGACCCCCAGCTCCTGCATGGTATGGGCAATATCTGGATCAACATAGACTGCGCAGGCGACCAAGGGACCAAAAAAGTCACCCTTACCACTCTCGTCAATACCCATGTGAGGCGAGACCGAGTCAGGATTGATAATTTCCTCATACCCAAGGGTTGCGCTCTGTAATACATTGGGTTCTAGAAAAAAGAGGACAAAATCCTCAGCCCCCTTGCCTTGTACGAGGCATTTCCCGCTCTTGTACAGATTCACGATACAGTCCTGAGCTTCAACCGCAATGACAGTATGGGGAACCTCCTTGCGCTTATAATTGCCCATATTCAGGAGGATCTTGAGCGCCTCCTGCTGTTCTTTCGTCAATACAAACGTAAATGAATTTTTTTTAATCGGTTCCATAGTACAATTTTTACTTTGATCGGACTGATCCGTCTGGTCTGTCATAAAAAAGGCGGCGCAGAATTGCGCCGCCTTTTTTGCTTCAGCCCATTCGGCTATTCGAACCGGTCTTTCATTCCTCCAGGGAGCGGCATCGTTCCCTCCCAAGAGGCTGGTGCCGACCAAGGCATCTCCGTATCATTGGGCCGATACGACATACATCCCGACAAGACGAAGGAACACGTCAGCCCGACAAAGAGAGCCAAGGCAACTTTCATGTTCTTAGAAAAATACGACATCGTCCTTCTCCGCAGGAACCTGCTGCCAATCAGTCAGAATCTCAGCAACAACGAGGTTCTTGCCTTTAACAGCCTTGTTCAGCTTGACGCGGGTCACAAACTCACCACTGGCGCTCTGGCGACCTGTACGACGGATGTTCAGCTCGAGTTGCGGCAACTTCATTTTGCGTTCTTCACCGAGCATTTCGACCATTGCGGCATCCGTAAACTCAATAATGACAAACTTATACTCATCATTGGAATCTACGACCTTGCCCTTCACGCCCGCAGTAAGAGCCGCAACACCCGCTTCACCCTTTCCGTCACCCGTGACGCCTATTCCCTTAATATAATCTTTTAGCTCCTTGTTTTTCTTCTCGAGCTGGGCGATCGTCTCTTTCATAATAACGGCCTCACCATTCAAGCGCTCAACTTCGGCCTTTTCATTCTCGAGCTCTGCGGTCAGCTCCTTCTTCTCAGCTGTCAGCTTAGCAACCTGAGCTTCCAAGGCAGCCTTCTCCTCTTTCAACTTCTCACACTCTGCACGGGATTCTGTCAATTCACGCTTGGTCACACGCCAATCTGCCTTCATCTTGTTCATCTCGTTGACGAGGGAGGTCACCAGCTCGCGCATCTTGGTCAACTCGCCACGGGTCTTCTCCAAGGCCGCTTTCTGAGCCAAGGCACGGGCCTGGAACTCCTCCAGAATGACAGTCATGGTATTATCGCCATCCGTCTTATATTGGCCATCCAACGTGGAACGAACACGCTTACCTTCCGCATCGAGAAAATAATAACTGCGCAACATGCGCTTCTTATCATCTGTTGTGTAATCGAGGGCTTTCAACTGCTGGGTCTCGAGTTTTGCAGGGTAATTGGCAAAGATAGAATCCCGCTCAGGGTTGGCCAATTCACGATCAGCAACTTCTGCAACATCTTTTTGGACATCGGGTGCTGCGACCTCTGGGGCGTCGACAGACTCAAGTGTCTTGGCCACATTGATCACATATTTTTCAAACGTACTATTACGCCCCAGAAGGGCTTGACGCTTATCGAAAGACATCTGCGCAAAAACCATCGCGGCAATTGCCAAAAGCAGGATGAGAATCGCCAACACACGTAACGCTTTATCCATTTTATTAACCTCTTTTAAAACAGAGTTGACTCGTTTTTTGTAAGGTCAAACTTTAGAGGAAAAAGGGTTAAAAGGCAATAACAAAAAAAATAAATAGTGAATCTTAAGAAAAAAAGATTACCTCTCATTTTCAATTTGACCATTCTGCTGATTTATCGTATAACTAAAACATCATGTCTACTCAGTATAACTCTCCCTTTCGGTGTGGTGTCCGAAACATAATTGTTGGTGCAAGCTTCGGACTTTTGGTTTGCGCTTTAGCTCCCTTATCGGCCTTTGCTGATGAGCTTGACGATGAGCTCAAGTTTATTGACGAATTGCAACGTGCTCGCATGTCTGACATTGCTGAGGCAGTGATTAAGGATACTCGTAAGCGTTTCCCTGTCGATAAATTCCCAGAGGTGACCGCCAAACTCAAAGTCCGGGAGATCCAAAACCTTCTTTGGCAGGGCAAGTGGAACGAGGTCAAGGCTATCATTGCTGCCATGCCCGACAAGAATAGTGCAGAATATTGGGCGATTGTTCTCACCATGGCTGATGCCTATTATGCATTCCAAAACTACAAGGAAGCTGACAAACTCTATAACGACTTTTTTGAAAAAGTAAAAAAACCTAGTCCGAGCCTTGCCAGTTTCTACCGTGATTCCGCCTATAGATACGCCCAGATGCTCCTTTACCTCAACCGGGATGCTGATGCCCTGAAGGCGTACCGCCTCCTCTTAGCCCTACAGTTGGAAGAGGGTATCCGCCGTAGCATTGAGGCTGAATCCGCAGAGTTAATCCTCAGGCTGGTCCCACTCGAAAAAGATAAAGAAGCGAAAAATGCCTTAATCAAAGAGGCGGAGGGTCTCTGTAACAAGCTCCTTTGGAAACAGGACATCTGGTTCGGCAAGGCGATTGTGATGAAGGCCCACCTGTTTAAGCTTAGGAATGACATCAAGGGTGCCCAAAAGCTGATTGAGACCTATATGCCCCAACTGCGCATCATCCACGATGCTCTTAAGGAAGAGGATCCTGACGGTTCCTTGGGTCAGCTCAGGATGAGCCCCATGCCCCAGTGCCGTTACCTGATGGCCACCCTGCGTCTGGATACCGCTCTCGCCGAGACCAAGAAGCCGGCCCCGGATGAGGAGCTGATCAAAGAGATGCTCCTGGGCGAGCGCGATCCGAAGACCAACAAACGTAACACAACCGAGGGTGCCTACAGCCAGTTCCTGAACGTCTTTGTCCGCTACCCCGAGAGCCAGTGGGCCTTTGACGCCGGAGAAAAGGTTGAAACCATCCGCAAGATGATCAAAACACGTTATAATGTAGCTATGAAGGAGGAGATCAAGGCATCAGACCTCGAAAAGTTAGTCATCAAGCAGTTTGAGGATGCCCAGCTCACCTTCCGCCAAAACCAGTTCAAAGAGGCGATTGAAAAGTATCAGGCGGTGCTGAACAAGCTCCCCGAGACCCCCCGCTCCGTATTTGCCCTTGCCGACCTAGCCATCGCTTACATCGAGCTATCCACAACAGAGCCGACAAACATCCTCTTGGCCGAGACCATAGCAGGCCACCTCTCCGAACGTTTCTGTGAACGCCCTGCCCTGATGCGAGATGCCGGCGACCAGTTGCGTCGCATCGCAGATTACTTTGGTGAGGCCAAGATGGAAAGAAATCGGCGCGAAACCTATTCGCTCTTTTTCCGCGACTACCCAACCCATTATGCAGCTAGCCAGCTCATCATGAGTGACGCGGAACGTGAATTTACCGCAAAAAACTATCCTGCTGCCATCAAACGTTATCAGGATATCGCGACCATTTATACAAATTCAGTCTATTGCTTAAGCGCTCTGAGTCGTCTGGCTCAGATTGAAAAGGAAGAGGGACGCCACGTCGGCGAGATTCAGGCTCTTGACATCTATGTTCAGAAGATGACCGAGCTAAACAAGCCCTCTTCGGAACTCATCAGTGGAAAATTCCGTCTGGCAGATGCCCAGCGTGAGTATGCCGGCTACGTAGCGAGAAATGCCTATACAAACGCCTCACCGGAGTCTGTTTCCGCCAACCAAGCTGAAGTCGCAAAATGGCTGGCACGGTCGATCTCTGCGCTTACAGACATCTCTAAGCGTTTAAAAGAAGCTCCTGCCTCTTACTATGTGAATGCTGAGGAAAAGAAGCGTAACGAGTCCATCAAAGAGGCGGCTGACTTCACACGTGCCGCCTGTCTAAGCATGATTCAGCAGCCCGCTGACAAGCTCGAAACTCTGCGTAAAGCTGCAATCAAGGCCTTTGAAGCCTATACAAAAGAGTATCCACAAGGTAAGTACGCCTCCAAGGCGCAACTCCAAATTGGCACCCTTTACACTATTTTAAAGGATGTTCCCAATGCGAACGCAGCCTTTGAAAAGCTGAGCAAGGACTATCCAGCTTCAGATGAAGCTAAAAACTCCATTCCCCGTCTGGCGGACAGCTTGATCAAAATGGGTCTCGTCGCCGAAGGCACTGCAAAATACCGCGAAATGTTTGCCACGAAAGCCGCTTATACGGACACTCAATTCATGGATGCTGCCCAAGCGCTGGAATCCGCCAAGGTGTTCGACCTTGCGCTTCAAGCGTATGCCAATGTCTTGGCCATGACCAAAGATAAAAGCCTGATCGCCATGGCCAAACTTGGGCGTGCAACAGCTCTCACAGGTCAAAAGCGCTTCACAGATGCCTTCACTCTATTAAAGGAGTTCACCAAGGAGTACGCTACGATCGAAATTGTGGTGGATGCCAATTTGTTACTGGTTGAAGTCGCCAGCGAAGTGGGCAAGACTGAAAAGGACAACGCCCTGCGAAAGTCTTATTTTAACGCTGCTGTTGAAGCCCTTCAGATGGTCAAACGTTATAAGGAAGCACAGGTCAAGGCAAAAAAAATCTTAAAGAATCCGGCTGAGCTCAAGGAGCTTGACCTGAAGGCGGGTGAAGTTTTGGTTCGCAAGATGCAGGCTGAAAAGGCGTTGGGACTTACCGACCAAGCCGTACAGACCAGGGGCCATGCAATCGTCGCCTTTACCGGTATCGTGGTTTCGATTGATCCCAGCAATGTGGCACTTGCCAACATCCTCGAAAAAGCGTATTATAATGCTTTGCCGTTGATGGTGGAACATAAAGTTTTTGAAGATGTGATTACCGACGGAGAGAACTATCTGAAACAGTTCCCCAATGGAAAGTACCGCACAGATGTTCAGTTGTGGATTGACCAGGCAAAGATTACGAAGTAATTTTTCGGAAAGAAAAAGGAAAGAATATGAGCAGACAGAATCTAACAATAGTGTGTATGATCTCCTTGTTGATGACGGGTGCTGTTTTCGGTCAGGTTCAAGGAACCATTATAAATACTGACAATAAACCTTTCCCTGGCTTACTCAAGTGGAAGTCACAGGCGAAAGCGTATACCGTCAGCGCAAACAATATGGACATGGAGATTCCTTTAGCGAGCGTCGCTGATATACAGATCGCCAAGCCCAAAGATCTGGAGAATGCCGAGAAGCAGATCGCCTCGGGCAATTCGATTGTCGCGATTCCTCTTCTTGAAAAGGTCTCCAAAGAGTACTTTATGTTGAAATGGGACAAGCCCGCCATCCGGTTGTTGGCTGAGGCCTATCTGAAGGCTGGCGAACCGGATAAAGCCCTCAAGATCTGCGATAATATTATCCTCGCAGATGCCACCTCTGGCTATCTGGGCGAGATTGCGCCGATGTATTGGCAGATCCTTTTAAAGCTCAACCGTACCGCTAAAGTCGAAGAGCTCGTCTTGAAGGCGATCAAGAGTGGCGACCGAATGGCCAGTGCTTTTGCGTTGATCATGAGAGGCGATCTGGTCCTTGCAACAGGCGATACGGCTGACAATGCAAACAAGGCTCTGCGTGATGGATACCTGCGCGTCGTGCTGCTTTACAAGAGCGAAAAAGACGCGATGCCCGAAGCCCTCTACAAAGCTGGGAAATGTTTTGAAAAGACTGGTCAGTCAGCACGGGCCGAGCAGATGCGCACTGAATTAAAGAAGGATTTTTCGACATCGCCCTGGGCTCAGAAGTAGCCTGGAGGTGTTTTTTAAACGTGTCATTGGTACAGTAAATTAATATGGTCTTGCCTGAAGAGGCGACCGCAAAGAAGGTAAGAGGTTAGTACATGAAGAGATTGGTAATGATGTTCATCCTGATGATGGGAATGATGACAGCAGGTTCAACGCTTTATGCCCAGGGAGCACCCGCGACTGCCCCAGCCGCCACTACAACCGAATTGGCACCCTCCGCAGATGCCCAGCCAGCAAAAGCACCACCAAAAACAAGTCTGTATTACGTGATTGTTGGTTCGGGTTGGCTCGGTGTTGTTCTGTGGCTCGCCCTCTTTGGTTCTGGTGTTGCAGCGATCTACTTCGCCGTGGACTGCACGATCCTGATTCGTCCCCAAAAGATCATGCCCCAGTCTTTGATTGCAAATGTGAAAGCAGCCATGGCTGAAGGTGATGTGATGAAAGCCTTAAAGAGCTGTGAAGTCGAACCCGGCCCAATGGCGAACATCCTCTCTGCGGGTTTCTCTCACGTGGAAGAGGGTTTTGAAGTCATTCAGGAGTCCATTGGCGCAGCTGCAGACTTGGAAACGGAGCGCTTAATGCAACGCCTGACATGGATTTCAGTCTGCTCAAACTTGGCGCCGATGTTGGGTCTGCTGGGAACAGTGCAAGGTATGATTATGTGCTTCGAAACGCTGGCAACGGGTGCCCCGGATGTGGGTTCTCTAGCACTCGCGATTTCACAGGCCTTGTGGACCACAGCAGGTGGCTTGGTGGTCGCGATTCCTGCAATTACGGTTTACTACAGCATCCGCAACAATGCCAACCGTTTGATTCTGCGCATGCAAGCTATGACCATGGAGTTGATCAAAGATCTGCGTAACGTCGAAGTCGTCAATGACTAACAGGCCATTGAACCACGGCGTTTTGTGAAGTCGTGCTGCTCGCCCCGTGAGCAGTACGATGAGACAAAACCGTAACCTTTACTTTTAATCCTTCAAAAAAGGGTTGCACGATGGCTAAGCCAAGAACAGACCAATGTGAGATGGACATGACGCCCATGATTGACGTCGTGTTTCAACTTATTATCTTTTTCGTGGTCACCCTCAAGATGACCAGCGATACAAATAAAGAAATTATTTTAGAAGACGGCAAACATGGCGTGATCATCACTGAAAAGAATCGCCCGCCCTCAACACTTGAAATTGAGGTAGATCGGCGTGGTGCCATTACCATACACAATGCCCGCATGAATCAAGATCAGTTGGAGACCATTCTTCGCAATCGGGTCAACAAATTAGGAAATCAATTTCCTGTCTTAATTCGTGCGGACTTCCGAGCCAAGCATGAAGAGGTCAAGAAGGTTATGGACATCTGTACCCGAAGAGGCATCTGGAAACTTTCTTTTGTCGCAATCCAAGAACATAAGGCAAAAAAGAAATAATGGAGACGACTCATTATGGCTTACAAACGCAGAAATAACAAAGGTGAGAATCCGAAACTGGACATGACGCCGATGATTGATGTCGTCTTCCAGCTCCTCATCTTCTTTGTCGTCACCCTGAAGCAGGAGGACATCCTCTCCAAGCTCTCCGCGGCACGTCCAGCACCCGATCCTAACGCGAAACCTGATCAACAACCCGATCCCACAACGATTATTGTTTACGATCAAGGCTTTCTCTTTAACGGCCTCCCCATGCGCCTCGACGAATTGGATCGTCAAATGGCGCGCGTCTCGCGCTCAAGTAAGACGGCCATGGTGCTCGTCAAGTGCACCATGAGTTCGCCTCATAAGTTCCTTGTTCAAGCGCTTGATGTCTGCAACAAGCACGGACTCCAGAATCTTTCAATCTTAACGATGTAAGGAAAAGAGTTATGAGTACCAATCAACACATGGAAGATGTCATCAATGACCAAATGAAAAAAATTGATGACAAATACTCGGAAGCATCCTACTGGCAGCGTTTAAAGAATATGCAGGCAGGCTTGAAGTGTGCGCGTGATACCAAGGAGTACAAAGAGGCGATGATTGAGATGCAAAGACTCTCTGCGCCTGCTGTAGCTGTCTTCCTCCCCATGTTCTTGATTGGCATTTTGATGCTCCTCTCCGCTGCAGCAGTTACAGATGACCGTGTGATCGAAACCCAAATCATGGAGGTTGAGGAGGTCAAGCAACTCGAAGAGATCAAAGAACTTGAAAAGCCGCCAGAGGAGACAACCGACGTCACAGTAGATGTGCAGGTTGACGCACCGAATGTCTCCGAAACTAAGCCGACTGACACGGTGATGAGTCCTCAGCCGCAGACCTTTGATGCTGTACAGATTGTCAAAAGCCCAGTGATCCTCAAAAACATTTATGGTTCCACACGTAACACCGGCACGCGCGGATCAGCGCTCGTAAAGTTCGGTGGCGACAAACAGACTGAGGCCTGTGTGATGCGTGCCCTCCGTTGGCTTAAGAAGAACCAGAAGGCCGACGGTTCCTGGCCCAAACAAACCATCGCGATGACAGGTCTCTCGATCCTCACATTCCTCGCGCATGGCGAGAAACCGGGCGACTCTGCTGAGTTCGGTACGACCGTTCAAAAGGCTTTGGAATACCTGATCAGCCAGGCGACGCCGGAGGGCCGTTTTAAAGGCGCTGACCCCCATGAATATGCGCTCCCTATTGCCACGTATGCCATTTGCGAGGCCTATGGCATGACCATGAATCCGAATGTTAAGGAAGTCGCTGAAAAGTCGCTAGCGACGATCATTAAAGGCCAAAACGCTTCTGGCGGTTTCAACTACAACCTCAAGCCTTGTGAACGAGATGACACCTCTTACATGGGGTGGTGCGCACAAGCCCTGAAGGCTGGAAAGATGGCGCAATTGCACGTGGCAGGTCTGGAGAAAGCCACCAAACAGGCGATCCAGGGCTTCAAGAAGAATGCAGGTCCAAGTGGAGGCTTCGGTTATATAGGGGGTGCCGCAGGTAACGCCGGCATGACCTCTGTGGGAACCCTCTGCATGCAGCTGCTCGGGGCCGCTGATCAGAAGGAAGTCCGTGCCTCACTCGACGCGATGGATGCTTGGGCTCCTTCGATGGAGGAAAAGAGTGCGACAACCGCGGGCGGAAGCTTGCAGTACTATTATTATTACGCAACGCAGTGCCGGTTCCATGCGGGTGGCAAGCGCTGGAGCGAGTGGAACACCATGATGAAGAAGGTCTATGTCCCTGCCCAGAAGATAATCCCTGCAGCGAGCTCGGGGTATGTCGATCACAAGGGTGTGGCCCAAGAGATTGGCTCTTGGGAAAACAAAGACCACCATGGGGATCGTCCTGTTATGGATACCTGTCTGGCCGCCCTTCAGCTCATGGTTTATTACCGCTACCTCCCGACCACCAGCGCTGCTGCGATCAAGGTCGAGGAAGAAATCCAAGTCTCTACAACGGATAAGGAAGACATCAAGGTTGATGCCGGGAATCTGTAGTATTTCCGTGACCGCTGATCAGTGATCAGCGGTCAGTGGGTATTCAGAATTCAGGAGTCAGCAGTCAGAATCGAAAATTGATTCTGGTTTCTAGCTTCTGGATTCTAAATTCTTGAAGGAGGTATCAGATGATCGCGAGAAAACGGAAGGTATCCGGAGAAAGCCCAAAGCTGGACATGACTCCGATGATTGATGTGGTGTTTCAGCTTCTGATCTTCTTTGTGGTCACACTGAAACAAGAGGATATTCTTTCGCAACTCATCACCAACAGGCCTGAACCGTCAAAAGAGCCTGTCCCCCCTCAGCCTGACCAGCAGGCGATAGCGATCTCAGCCGAGGGGATCATCTATGGTGGCCTCCCCATGAGCCTGACGCGGCTCGACGAGGTTCTTAAGCAACGAGCTAAATACGGTCCGCATGTGATGGTGCTCATCAAGTGTACTGCGGGATCGTCGCACGGACTCCTGGTGCAGACCCTTGATATCTGCAACAAGCACAAACTGGACAACCTCTCGATCCTCAGCCTTTAGCCCCATGACTGACCCTGTTAAGCGTCAAAGCGTTGTTGTGCTCCCAGAACAAAAACTCATTTCCTATTTGAGTGAGTTTCACCTCACGCTTGCACTTGCAGAGTCCTGTACAGGAGGCTTAATCGCTGAACGCATCACCAACATCCCCGGCGCTTCCGCTTGCTTCAAAGGTGGGGTTGTCTGTTATGCCAATACGGTGAAACACGATCTTCTGGGGGTCTCCCAAGATGTTTTAGAGGTTGAAGGCGCTGTCAGCCAGACGTGTGCTCAGGCCATGGCTGAGGGTGCCCGTCGAAGACTTCAGTCCGATGTCGCGCTCTCCGTCACGGGGATTGCTGGACCTGGAGGTGGCACACCCACTAAGCCCGTGGGACTCGTCTTTATCGGGGTAGCAACCTCGAAAGCTGTCTCGGCACAGAAATTTCTCTTTTCAGGGGACCGCGCCAGCATCCGGCAACAAGCCGCTGATGCGGCCCTGCAGCTCTTGCTTCAAACCCTCAAGGCATAAGCAAAAACCTTTAAGGTCAGTTTGTCTCTGGGAATTAACTGCCGACTGCTACTGCCAACTGCTACTCTCCACTGCCTACCCCAGCACTGTCGCGCCGAGGCCGATTAAGAGTGCGCCGAAGGCAATCGTAGCACCTGCCATGGTCTTAAAGAGCCACGGACGGCCTGTCACAAAGACGATGCTCTGACGCATATACCACGGATAGAGGATGAGCACCATACCCTTGACAATGCAGAGGTAGGCGAAAGTCACCAGAACCAGACGCCAGGGCGATGGATGAACCCGCGCCACATGCAGCAACTCATACGGAAAGAGCGTGAGGATCGCCCCTATCGCCCTGCAGGACAAGAGATTTTCCATCCACCAGCAACTCAGTCCGATACAAACCGGCACGGCAATAAAGAGATACATTTTAAACGGATTAATGATATCCAGATCCATCGACCAGAGCGCAGTACCCACCCAAACCCACGCAATGGCCGCTAATGCATAACTGGTCGGCAGATGGCGGGGTAATACATTGAACAGGCGACTCATCTTTTCAGGCAGGACCATGATCGAGAGTCCCAAGCCACACAAGAGCGTTCCTAACAAATAACACCAGAGTGAAAGCGTCATATCCTTTATCCTTTCAACGCCTGCTTTTGAAGCTTAAAGAGCTCCTTGATCCCCTTGGCGGCCAAGATGCGCAAGGTGTCCAGATCCGCGCCAGTAAAGGGATTATGCTCAGCAGTCCCTTGAATTTCAACATAGCGTCCATCATCCGTCATCACGACATTCAAGTCCACCTCTGCGGAGGAATCATGAATATAGTCGAGATCGAGAACAGGTTTTCCCTCGCAAATGCCCACGCTCACCGCTGCAACAAAATGCTTTAAGGGTGTCTTCGTTAACTTTCCATCCTTGAGGAGTTTTGAAACAGCATCGGCAAGAGCGACCATGCCACCGGTAATGGATGCACAGCGTGTCCCTCCGTCAGCCTGTAAAACATCGCAGTCAATCGTGATGGTCCGCTCGCCGAGCGCCTTCATGTCCACGGCAGCACGCAAGGCACGTCCCACCAGACGGCTAATCTCCGTGCCACGCGCATCGGGCTTGCCCTTCTTGCTCTCGCGCTCTTTCCGATCCTTGGTGCTTCCGGGAAGCATGCTGTACTCCGCCGTCACCCACCCCTCCCCCTTGCCTTTCAGAAAGGGCGGCACCTTCTCTTCAACACTGGCGGTACAGAGAACCCAGGTCTCCCCCTGCCGGATCAACACGGAACCAGCGGAAAACTTAGTAAAGTGGCGTTCAAAACAGACGGTTCGTAAGGCGTTCTCTTTTTTCATGGGCAAAATTATGGGGCGGCTTGAACTGAAAGTCAAGCCGCCCCTGAATGATTTTTCCGAGTATTTTATAACCCGGAACAATCCCTTTTTTGATTACTTCAATGCCGCGGTGATCTCTGCCAGCTTAGCCTTGAGCGCGAAGGGCATGCGACTTCCAAACTTCGCATACGACTCTTCAACGGTCGCGATCTCCTTCTTCCAGCCTTCTTTGTCGACGGAGAGAAGTGCTTCCATTGTCGCCTTCATGCAAGCCTCATCACGGTTCTTATCCACATAGCCTGTCATGTCGAGTGCATCCGGGGTCGGGAGGAAGCCGATTGCGGTTTCCTGAGCCTTGCCCTTGCCTTCGATACGTTCGCAGACCCACTTGAGGACGCGTGCGTTGTCGCCAAAACCATTCCACATGAAACCTTTTTCGTCCTTGCGGAACCAGTTGGTGAAGAACACCTTCGGCAACTTGTTGGCGTCGGTGCGCAACGGCATCGTGAGCCAGTGCAAGAGATAGTCGGCGGTGTTGTAAGAGAAGAACGGCAACATAGCCATCGGGTCACGACGGACAACGCCGATCTGGCTGAGGTTAGCAGCCGTAGTTTCTGAACCAGCAGCGGAACCCATGAAGACTGCATGTGTCCAGTCCTTCGCCTGGTTGACCAGAGGAATGACGGTCGGACGGCGTCCACCGAAGAGGAACGCATCAATCGGCACGCCTGCTGGATCTTCCCAGTTGGCAGCCAACACCGGGCACTGCGTCGCCGGCGCGGTGAAGCGGGCATTCGCGTGTGCTGCGGGACCTTCTTCTCCCTTGGCGTTGACATAGACCTTCTTGCCCTGCTCATTAACCTTCAAGGTCAAATCATCACCCTTCCATCCAATAACATGCGCAGGAGCTGGCACGCCCATACCTTCCCACCAGATGTCGCCATCGTCGGTCAAGGCCACGTTCGTGAAAATGGTGTTCTTGGTGATCGAACGCATGGCGTTCGGGTTGGAGTCCATGGAAGTCCCTGGAGCCACGCCGAAGAAGCCAGCTTCGGGATTGATCGCCCAGAGGCGGCCATCCTGCTTGATCTTCATCCAGGCAATATCATCGCCAATGGTCTCCACCTTCCAGCCGGGGATTTTGGGCTCCATCATCGCAAGGTTGGTCTTGCCGCAAGCGCTCGGGAAGGCTGCCGCGATATAGTAAGCCTTGCCTTCTGGCGAGGTGAGCTTCAAGATGAGCATGTGCTCAGCCAGCCAACCCTCTTGCTTCGCCATATAGGAGGCGATACGGAGCGCAAGGCACTTCTTGCCGAGGAGCGCGTTTCCGCCGTAACCTGAACCATACGACCAGATCTCTGTGGTTTCCGGGAAGTGAGCAATGTACTTCTTCTCGATTGGAGCACAAGGCCAGGTGGAATCTTTCTGCCCAGCCTTGAGCGGAGAACCAATCGAGTGCAGGCACTTAACAAATTCGCCATTCGCGCCGAGTTGCTTCAGAACCTTGGTTCCGACGCGCGTCATGATGTGCATGTTGACGACCACATACGGGGAGTCGGTCAGTTCGACGCCGATCTTGGCGATGTCGGAGCCAATGGGTCCCATGGAGAAGGGGATCACATACATCGTGCGGCCCTTCATGCAACCTTTGTAGACTGCGGTCATGGTCTTCTTCAGCTCTGTGGGATCAATCCAGTTACAGTTCGGTCCAGCATCATCTTTACGTGTGCAAGCGATGTAGGTGCGATCTTCAACGCGCGCAACATCTGACCAATGGGAACGGGCCAGGTAACAGCCCGGACGCTTCTTCTGATTCAGCTTGGTGAAGACGCCGCCCTTCACCATGATGTCGCACATGTCGTTGTATTCCTTCTTGGAACCGTCACACCAAACCACATTCTTAGCCTGTGTGAGTTTGGCGAAATCTTTAACCCAGGTCAGTAATTCTTGATGCTGAGTCGGGAGTTTAGGTGCAACAGCCTTCTTGGCTGTCGTTTTGGCAGTCTTTGTGCAAGCACATTTACAGGGGGCTGTTTTTTTGCAGGCCATGGTGTAACCTCATTCTACTTTTTTAAGCTCTTGTTCATCAAGACGTGTAACCGACACGACTTGTACAAAAGTTGGCCCATTAGTATACCGATTTGACTAGGGTGTCGCAACCCCAAACAAAAAAAATTTTCAAACAAGGATGCTTTACTTTCTTTTGTAACTGCTTTAGTATAATCACCTAATTTTCAAGCGGTTGGGGCTTTTAGAGACGCTTGTAACCAAGAAAATCCGAGAACGCATGTTTAATTTTCACATACCGCTGTTGGGGCTTTTTCTTATTACCTCTGCCTGTTTGGGGCAGCAAACAAATAACCTTTTTGCTGCTGGACAGCTTGACGCCCTGAAAAAAGGACAGCTTGGCGCCTTTGACGAGATCGTATTTGCCACGCGCAGTTTAGCGGACGATGGCCATTGGTACGCCAATATCAGCTACTATAGCTCGCCGTACCAGAAGCCTAACTTTGGCAAAAACGGCAGACTGTGCGCTTGGAACATCAAGACAGGCGGGCTCCGTTGCCTGCTGGAGGACATTGAAGGCGCTGTGCGCGACCCCTGCATTAGCACTGATGCAAAAAAAATCCTCTTCTCCTATCGCAAAAAGGACGTGGGGAACTACCACCTCTATGAGATCGATGCGGATGGCAAAAACCTGCGCCAGCTTACGCAGGGTGGCTTTGACGATATTGAACCCGCCTACCTTCCTGATGGTGGCATCGTTTTTGTCTCGACACGCAACCGCCGCTGGGTCAACTGCTGGCTAACCCAAGTCGCGACAATCCATCGCTGTGACGTGAACGGCCAAAACATCCGGCTCCTCTCTGCCAATATTGAACATGATAACACCCCCTGGCCCTTACCTGACGGCCGTGTTCTCTACATGCGCTGGGAGTATGTTGATCGGAGCCAAGTCAACTACCATCATCTCTGGACCATGAATCCTGACGGCACGCAGCACAGCATCTTCTTCGGCAACATGCACCCGGGAGGACTCTACATCGATGCAAAGCCGATCCCCGGATCCACGGATGTTCTCATGATTGACTCTCCCGGCCATGGCGGCCCCGAGCACCAAGGCTTTGTCGCCCGTGTCTCGCAAAAAGAGGGACCGGACAAAAAAGAGAACCTCAAGCGCCTTACAAAAAAAGGCGACTTCAGAGACCCCTGGGCCTTCGGAAATGACCTCTTCATGGCCGCGCAAAAACGGGACCTCATTTTTCTCAACAGCCAAGGGACTCTGACAAACCTATTTTCACTGCCTGAAACCATGGTGAACTGCCTCCTCCATGAACCCCGTCCCCTCATGCCCCATCCCAAGGAGATTGTGATTGCTGAGAAGACCGACTGGGAAGAAGATCATGGCACCTTCTTTTTGGAGAATATTTACGAAGGCCGCCATTTAACAGGGGTGCAAAAAGGAAGCATCAAAAAACTGATCATCCTAGAGTCCCTGCCGAAACCCATCAACTTCACAGGAGGCATGGATCCGCTAAGCTATGTCGGCACCTTCACGCTTCCGCGTGTTCTCGGGACCGTCCCTGTTGAGCCAGACGGATCCGCATATTTTAAGGCTCCCGCACTGCGCGCGCTCTTCTTTGTCGCCCTGGATGACCAAGGGCACTCTGTGAAGCGGATGCAAAGTTTTACACAACTGATGCCCGGAGAACAGCAGGGCTGTACGGGTTGCCATGAAGTACGGACGCAAGCACCCCGCCCGTATAAGTCAAAGAGTATCGCCCTCCAGAGGAAGCCCTCCGCAATCGATGGAAAAGACCGGATGTTTGATGTTCCTGATTTTCCGAAACATGTCCAGCCCATTCTGGATCGTCACTGCGTTCGTTGCCACAATCCAACCGATCGCAAAGGCGGAGTCGATCTCTACGGCGACCGCGGCCCCATGTTCTCCATCGGCTATCACGCACTCGTCGTCCACCAGCAGATCGCAGACGGACGCAACTACGCAAACAGCAATTATGCCCCCTACCAACTGGGAAGCGGTGGCAGCAAGCTCATGAAAAAGGTGGATGGCTCTCACCATGAGGTTAAACTCTCACCGCACGAGCAGGCCACCATCGCCTTGTGGCTCGATGCGAGTGCGCCCTATCCAGGAACCTATGCAGCGCTCGGATGCGGCTCCATCGGCGGCTATATCAAAAACGAACAGGTGATGAACAACGACAAAAATTGGCCAACAACGAAACAAGGCACGGAAGTCTTTGAACGTCGTTGCGCCTCCTGCCATAACGCCAAGAAAAAGTCCCTCCCTCGCTACTTGAGCGACGAAAACGGACTCTCGTTCTGGAAACCCGAAATGGACGACCCTAGGATCAAGACCAGTCGTCATGCGCTATTCAACCTGACCCGGCCTGATGCATCCTATTTCCTGAAGGCTCCGCTGGCCAAGGAGGCCGGAGGCCACGGTCGCTGTATGACCACCAATGGCGCCCCTGTCTTCGCGTCGGTACAGGACCCTGACTATTGCGCACTGCTCGCCATGATCGAGGCGGGCAAGAAGAAGCTCGATGAGGTGAAGCGCTTTGACATGCCAGGCTTCCGTCCACGCATGGAATACCTGAGCGAGATGCAACGTTATGGACTCCTGCCTGAGACATTTGACATTGAAAAAGATCCGGTCGATCCCTACGAACTCGATCGCCTCTATTGGGACTCCTTTATCTATCGCCCCAATACTCCTGGAATCAACTGAGGAATAACTTTTTTAACACGGAGTCACGGAGAGCACAGAGTAAAAATTTTCGACAGGATGAACAGGATTTATTGGATTGTTGTTTCTAATCCTGTAAATCCTGTCAAAAGAATACAGTTTTGTGTTTTTTGTGGATTTTGTGGTTCCGAACTCTTGAATTATACGGATCGCCTCATCACTTCGTGATCTCATACGGCACCGCCGGAAAAGTGCCCAGAGAAATTTTGAACTTATTCATTGCCGGCTTGGCCTTATCACCACTCCATGTCGGCTCGCCCATGGCCTTGATAATCAGGTTGCCCTTCAGTCCGAGCTTCGCTTTTTCAACATCAACCTGTAGCACCAGTTCCATCCCCTTCGTCTCTTTGATGATGACTCCCTCAGGCGGATCCAACAGTTCAAAGGCGACCTCCTTGACCTTATCCCCCACAGGCAATTTAAGTTTCAATCGGACTGTCCCCCCCGGCACAAGACGGAGCGGCACAGGAGACACGACAGACATTCCTTCACGAGCACGGAAACGTCCCAGGACTGTGACCATGCTTTCCTGCGCCAGCACCAGATGGCGATAGGCAAAGGCCTGCATCATGTCATCAGCGGGCAAGGCCTGACGGACAACGGGTTTTCCTTGGATCATTGCACGTCCCTCCAACGAAATCGGAACAGGATCTTGCGCGCCCTCCAGCGGCGGGGTCAATGTGAATGTGATCTGATCCTGATTGGCAGGAATCACGGCGCCACTCAATGTATATCCCTTTGGTGCATCCTTCAGGAAAAGTGCAATCTCGTTGGTGAAGCCGTCCTTCCGGAGCGCAAACGCTGTGAGCGGAACACTCGAGCCGTTTCGGACATTGATGCTGGACGGCGTTACGCGCAGTTCGAAATCAGGCCGGGGCGCGCTCAGCCTCAGACGATACGCGTAGGACGGCCCCCCTCCGCGCTGGGTATCCCCCAGATAAACCGTATACCAGCCATCGGCCAGCAGCGTGGTTGAAATATACGAGTCCGCATGATGTGTGTTCAATCCGGACCCCTTGTCGTCTCGGTCGTCATTCGAAGCGACCTGTTTCCCGGACGGATCGATGAGACGTAACACGGAATCCACAGGCGAATCGAGCCGACGCGCAAAAACCTCGAGGACAACCTGTTGCCCCTCCTTTCCCTCAAAACGGTAGAGATCCCAGTCGCCCGGCTGATCAATGTGGCCGTTGACAATCACCGGAAGAACTACTGTCGGAGCATTCGATTTCGTGCCATTGGGTTCAACCTCGAACCGCTCTGGCAACGTGTCGAGTAACACAGGTACTGGATTTGAGTACTTATTCACTTTGAAGGGATAGATGCCTGGCTGCTGGTTTTTGAAATCCAATTCAGCCCTTGTAAAGGGCAAATTCCAGCCGGTCAGACTTACAGTCGGCTGGGTACCGATCTGTCCTCCGGTCGGAAAGAGGGTGGTGATGAAGGGCACTTCTCCAACCGTCATGCGATAGACAAAATCTTCACGGCCACGGAAGAGCGAGTCATGGATTTTGAGCGAGTAATTACCAGTTTCGGGGATCGTGAAGAAAATCACGGGGTCAGGACGAAAGGTGTAGTCGTCGGCAAAGGCCACCTCATTGTTCTTCGAATCATACAGGCCCACCGTGGCCTGCACCCAGCCCGGCACAGCATCCGCCAGATAGGGGATCAGTGACCGCGCGCTGACAGCGACCACCAGCCGCTGACCTGCCGTTGCTTTGAAGCGGTAGGTATCCACGCCTCCTGGCGGTAACTGTCCGTTCAGCGTGACAGGCGGTGTCACGTGTGTTGGCGCAGGAGTCGCAACGATCTTGGCATCCATGCTGCCCTTTTTATTGGGTACATTCTTCCAGTCCGCCTTGCTCATTTCCGGAAGGATTCCGACGATGAAGGTTCTCGGGTTGGAGAGTCCTGCGCGCGAATGCAGACGAATTTCACGCGGACCCGGTATCGCATCTTTCGCAACAGTGATTTTTAATGTGACAAATTCGCCAAGCGACGGATTGGCGAGACGACGGCCAAAGGCGATCAACCGCTCCTTGATCTTCTCCGCAGTCTCCCGATCCTCCATACTCAGCATCTCACCCTGCTTGCGCTTCGCCTGTAATTTACTCAGCTGTTCTTTCAGCTCCTGCTGCTCTTTGGGTGTCACCTGCTTTTCCTGCTTCGCAATCGTTGCTGTTACGCCTGAGCCGGAGACCACTACCCCCTCAGCCTCAGCGAGACCGGCTCCGCCGACCACGACCTCAAAGGTTGTGCCCTGCTGTCCGCCCGCAGGAAAAACATAGCCTATATGCGCTTCGCGTTGCTGCTGTGCCACCACCTGCAACAGGGGCAGACATAGACCTAGGATGACTGCTGAATATTTCATCGCTAAAGGATCTCCTTCAAAAGATTAAACGGAATCACCGGTGTATCGCGTGGTTCCGCATTGGCGGGTTGCAGACGCTTCACCTGTTCGTCAATGCCCATGAGCGCATAAATACTGTTGTGCACCTCGGCCGGACTCACTGGCCGGTTCTTGACCCGTTCGCCATGGGCGTCTGTCTCGCCAACCACGTGCCCCCCCTTAAATCCACCACCCGCGAGAAGCGTGCTGAAGGCCGCACCCCAATGTCCGCGACCGCCGTTCCACGGCGCGGAAAAATCGACTTTCGGCGTCCGTCCGAACTCCCCGCCGCACCAGATAATCGTGCTGGAAAGCAGACCGCGATCCGAGAGATCCTTGATCAACGTCGCCAATCCTTTGTCGAATTCCGGCAACTTGCGACGCAGGGTTGTGAAATTGTCCTTGTGTGTATCCCATCCGTTGTAGTTGATCGTCACATACGGGACGCCCTTCTCCACCAGACGACGAGCCATCAAGCAGGACTGTCCGAATTTGCTGCGTCCATACTGCTCTCGTAACTCCTCCTTTTCCGTGGCGAGATCAAAGACCTTCGCGCCCTCGCCAAGAATCATATCGTACGCCTGTGTTTCGGCGTGTGCCAACGCTTTGAGCGTGGCATTCTCCGGAAGTTTCTTCGGCAGAGTGTTCAGCTTGTTGAGCAAGGCGCGCCGCTCTTGCTGTTGTTCATCCGTGATGCCCTGCGCTGCAACGCCCTCGACCAAAAACTTGGGTTGCGACGGATCACCGCCTGTCGCGAACGGCTTGTAATTTGCCCCGAGGAAACCCGCCTCGTCAAAGCGTCCTAGCGGTTCGGTCAGCACGACATAGGGCGGAATCTGCCCCTTATATCCGGCATCCGCACCACGGAACTTTGAAACCACCGCGCCCACCCCTGGATAGATCACGCGCTCGCCTGCCTTGCGTCCAGTCTGGACCATGTAAGTCCCAGTCTCATGAGCATTGCTGCCATGCGTCATGCCACGGATAATGGCATACTTGTCCGCCTGTTTCGCCAGGAGCGGCAAGAGTTCGCAGATCCGGATCCCGGAGACATTCGTCTCAACAGCCTTGAATGGTCCAGCATACTCATTTCCCGCCTCAGGCTTCGGGTCGAAGGTGTCCAAATGCGAGGCGCCGCCCCAAAGCCAGATCTGGATGACAGACTTCGCCTTGCCCCCTTTTGAGACCATGGGCGTCGCACCCCACGTCAATGTATCAGCCAGACAGAGTCCCGCTGTACCGAACATCGCGCGTCTCATCGCCTCACGTCTTGTCAGATAAGTATTCATAGTAAAATCTAAAACCTACAGCCTAAACACCTACAACCTAAAAACCTTCTTCTTAATGCCTGCATTGAAATTCTGCTGTGTTGATCAACGCCCAGACAATATCCTTTGCCACACGTCGCTTTTCCATCACGTCCTGCTGATACTCGGAAAGGACCTTAGCTTCCTCAATCGTGGGATAACGTGAAAGGATCGTCAGGTAGAGCGCGTCGACCTTCTCGCGTTGTGGCTTCTTGTGTTCCAGAAACAACGAAACAAGTTTATCACCCTTTTCCAACTTCTGCTGGATGTGGCTCGAATTCAGCAGATACAGCCGCTGCGAGGCGTTCGGCTCGTTATTGCGTTCCCGTTCCTGTCCAGTATCGCGCGCGGAACGTCCGTAGAGGCCCAGGAAGGGACTGCTGATGCTACCATCGGCCAGTGTAATTGTGCGCTGATTTTCAGGAATGTAGGAGAAGGGTTCTGGGATGGAGCTCGAGTACTTCTCTGTCGCGCCTGTGATCTGGTTCAAGGCATCGATCAGTACCTCCGCCTCCAACCTGCGTACTGGATAGAAGGCGAAGTTCCGCTCCGCTTCCGGTGTATTCGATTTGGAAATACAGGAACGCTGATAGGTCTTCGACTTCAGGATCATGGCAAAAAGCCGCTTAACGTCATAACGTCCGGACAGCAACTCGCTCTCCAGGTACGCCAGCAGTTCAGGATTGACCGGCGGATTATCCGGGCGGATGTCATCGGGTTCATCAATGATGCCATGTCCCATAAACCACGACCATGAGCGATTCGCGATGCACCGGCTAAACCACGGATTGTTGGAGCCCACCAGCCAGGTGGCAAAGACTTCGCGCGGATCCTGGTCCGGCGTGAACTCGATAGCCTTGCCATCCGGGAAGGTTGCTGACATCTGGGCATTGCTTGAAGAGGGATCAAAGAAGATGATCTCCTCTTTCCACTCGGAAGTGGCTTTGTATCCGACTTGCGAGAAGAAGGCAGCCATGCCCTCCTGTTTGGCTTCAGGCCACTGTTCAATCCGCGCGCCCATGAAGGTCAGGGCCACGGTCTGCGCCAATGCTTTTGGGGTCTTGTTCTGAACTGCACGATAGAAATTGACCTGCGGCACGCGGAAGTTACTGCCATTGGAGATGAGCAGTTCGCGTGCGAACCGGTCATAGGGCATGTTCGACTTAATGCTGGTCCGTATCCAGCGGTGGTACGCCTGTACCGCATTGGGCCAGAGATTGATCGGAAATTCGGATTTGACCCGCAGCAGGTCACACCACTTCATGGCCCAATAATCTGCGAATTCATTCCGCGTCAGCAGCTGATCAATCAATAGCTCACGCTTGGTCGCACGCTTGTCCGCCAGAAAGTCCCTAACCTCCTGAGCCGTCGGCAGGGTCCCGATCACATCCAAATAGATCCGGCGTACAAAGACCTCATCCGAACAGATCTCCGAAGGCTGAATGCCCAGCTCCTGCAACTTCTTGAGAACACACGCATCGATCTTGTCCTGCGGCGCCGAGACGAAAGGCGCTCCTGACGCAACCCCCGCGAACAAGGCGATTGCAACAGCAAGGTGAAGGCTCCCCAGGCAAAACAACTTCAAAGATAGTGATTTTACAGGCATCATGTCTACATGAACGTAGAACCCTCGCCCTTTATTGTGAAATATTTAGAATAAGACGTTCGAGATGGCAGGCTATAACTTCAATATTTTTTTCACAAAACACACGAAAATCACGAAAAATGTGTTTCTCTGCGTCTCTGCGCCTCTGCGGGAAAAAGTTACTCGTTCGTTAATTCTCGAAGATTCACTGCCTACTGCTACCCTGGCCACCGTAGCCTTGGCGAAGGTGGCTGCCTACTGCCACTTCAACGCCCTCGGGCGACCCCCTAAGTAAAGCACACGATCATGACCTGGATGATGATGACACGGAGGATCATGGCCATTGGATAGACGCTCGCATACGCGAGGGTCGGCTTTTCCGAGCCTGTCACATTCTGGGCGAAGGTCAGCGCCGCGGCATCGGTCATGCTGCCCGCGAGCATACCGCACAACGTCGAATAACTCAACTTCGTGACAAACCGGGCCACAAGACCGACCACCACGACAGGGATCAGGGTGATCAACATGGACAAGAGCATCCACGTCAGTCCGTCGCCATCCACCAGCGTGGAGATAAACTGTTTTCCCGAAAGCAGGCCGACACAGGCCAGGAAGAGCACGAGGCTGAACTGACGCATCAGCACGTTCGCGCTGATCGGCAGGAACCAGATAAAGGAACCGACGCGTCCAATACGGCTCAGCAGGATGCCGATTACGAGCGGACCACCCGTCAGCCCCAACTTAATGGGTCCGGGAATTCCAGGGATATTCAACTGGAGCATCATCCCGAAGAGGGCGCCGATAACCAGTCCGAGAAAGATCGGAATCAGTGGCGGTTCGGAGAGGCGCTTCACGGAATTACCAAGTTCTTCGGCCAACTTACCGAGTCCCTCTTCTGTTCCGGCTGCAACCACGGTATCGCCAAATTGCAACGTAATCTCGGAGTTCGCGGAAAACTCCATTTCCGAACGGGTCACGCGGGTAATGGCGACACCATAACGGCGGTTCGCATTAAGATCCTCTACGCTCTTACCAATGAACTCAGGCTTGGTGACCAGAATGCGCCAGGTGATGATATTGGCCGAAAAGCGTGAAACATCAATGTGGCTGACGTGGCCGACCGCCGCGCAAAAATGCTTGAGCCCCTCGGGGGTTCCGACCGCATAGAGCACATCCCCTGCATAAATGATCGCATCAGGTTTCGCCAGTTCAACACTCTTATCCCGCCTGAGAATACGCGAAACCACTACATCGGCATTCATGGCCAGCGGAATGTCCCGCAGGGGGAGCTTAGAAAGATTCGGATTGCTCACCTCGATACTCATGGTCGAGAGCGCCTCCGGTCCGGCTTCCGAATCTTCGGCCTCGACCCCATGGATCTCCTCATCCCGCTTATAAAACAACTTAAACAGCGCAATGGCGATGATCAAACCGAGAACACCAAAAGGATAGGCCATCGAATAGGCCAAGGGGACCAAGGAGAGATCATGCGCACTTTTTGAACTTTCCAGAACCTCCTGAGCCGCCGCCAAACTGGCGGTACTGGTGGTCGCCCCTGCAAACATCCCCGAGGCAATATGCATCGGAACGCTGGAGCACTTGACAATCACACAGGTGACCAAGGCACCGAGTAGCACAATCGCCGCGCACATCAGATTCAGCGGCAAGCCGCTCTTCCGGAAAGAGGAGGCTAAGCCGGGGCCGACTTGCAGTCCGATCGAGTACACAAACATCACCATGCCAAAATCGCGGATAATCCGGAGAATCTCTGAGGGGATTTCAACTGTAAAGAGGGCTGAATAGGCGATACCGGCAAAGACGACACCCGCCACGCCCAGGCTGACCTTCCGAATATTAATAGACCCGATGGCCAAGCCCACAAAGGCGACGATGCTCACGACCATGATGGCTTCAAACGACATCGAGCCACCAAAATTAAGGTTAGTAGTTGTCATGCGGAATCCTGAACTGTTTTATACAGAGCGACTGTTTATAAGCCGCCCGCCCGAGGCGAATGAAGTTTTAGAACTTTAACAAAATATGATTTACGCCGCCATCGTTTTTTAAGGTTATTTCGTTTTGCGCGATCATTTATCCACTCCATTTCCTTGTGTTTTGTTCGCGAGTCATGGTAAATTAAAGACTTACTTTTAAATAAGGAGAATATTATGCAAGCAGGGCTGACACGGGGAGCATTCATACGGGGATGGGTCATGGGATTGGCGGCGTTGAGCGCAGCAGGCGTTTCCGCTGCTTCATTCACGCTTCCAGAAAAAGCGGTGCCTGTCGCAGCGGCACAGATTTTTACAGACCACATGGTCCTTCAGCGCGACATGCCGGTGCGCATCTGGGGAACGGCAAATGCGAACGAACCCATTACCGTCACCTTCGCGGGGCAAAGCTGCCAGACGGTCGCTGATACCAACGGCTGCTGGTCGGTAAAACTCGCAACGATGAAAGCTTCGACGACCCCGGAAAAGCTCGTGATCAAAGGACACAACGACGTGACGATCAGCGACGTGCTGGTCGGTGAAGTCTGGCTCTGCTCCGGACAATCCAACATGGAGTGGGGCTTGATGGGCACCTCCAAGGGCCGGGTGGACGCCACAAACTCCACGATTCCCCTGCTCCGTCTCTTTTCAGTGGAAAAGGTTAGGAACAGCGCCCCGCTGCAGACCTTTGGTCTCACCAAAGGCTGGGTGCCCTGCCTGCCCAATACGGTCACCAATGTGGGTTCC
>Ga0247841_10004228_pt1 | contig 25032 bp, 12 predicted proteins | sample LaCruzMarch2015__2_FD_192410 | JGI IMG/M metagenome (GOLD analysis project Ga0247841, IMG submission 192410) | Freshwater microbial communities from meromictic Lake La Cruz, Castile-La Mancha, Spain - LaCruzMarch2015_18m | ecosystem: Environmental > Aquatic > Freshwater > Lake | place: Spain... | reverse complement strand
GCAAATGCAGATAACTGTTTTGTGGTATTTTCGAATTATGGAGTTCAAAGCATTTTTCATTCCACTGATGGAGGCCTGAACTGGGAGCCTGTCGGAGGAAACCTGGAAGAAAATCAGGATGGAAGCGGGAACGGGCCATCGGTCCGATGGTTCAAAATGCTTACCTATAACGGAGGCACAATTTACTTTGCCGGTACTTCGGCAGGTCTCTATTCAACCACAAATCTGAATGGCGCACAGACCACCTGGGAGCAGGAGAGTCCTGACCTGATCGGCAGGAGCATCATCGATATGATCGATGCCCGCAGTACGGATGGCTGGGTACTGGTTTCCACCCAGGGAAACGGGATCTTTTCAACTTATTTTCAACCGACTGGCATAGGAAACATCAAAGTAAAAAGTCATGCCGTGCTGGAACAAAATTATCCGAATCCTGCTACCACAGAGACCTGTATAAAATTCACCGTTCCCACGAACGACCATGTGAAGCTCATTCTTTATAATCAGGAAGGACAGCAGGTTAAAGTCATCCTGGATCAGTTTGTGCAGGCCGGATCTCATGTGATATTTGTTTCAACAGCTCTTCTACCGGGAGGAGTTTATCATTACTGCCTGAATTCTTCCGGTGGAAATGTTTCAAGGAAAATGATTATCGCTAAGTAGGTCATAAGGAAATAAATGCTTTGCATCCTATTCTATGGTTATTAATATCTTGACATTCAACTAAATAAAAATAATTCTATGAAATACAGATCACTCAAACTTTACGCGCACATTTTATTACTGGCTTTTATGACATGTCTAGCCCCGGATCATCTTTTTTCCCAAACCAGGACGGATTCAGTGTATCTGCCCCCCATCAAGATCACTTCCCTCAATGGATACGGGCCTTTTGTAATCGGCTCGGAGCGATCGAATCTATTCATTATTTATCAGCTTCCAACAAATACATCTGAAGTAATAATGAAAATGATCGACTCAAAAGGATTGCAAATAGGCCATTCCTATACTAAAACAGGTTCAAACCTTCAAACGGCTTCATGGAGCTTTGAATCGGATACGATGGGATTCCCGCTTTCGCCGCAGTTATCCGTAGAGGTTCATTACCAGAATGATAGCATTGCCGTTTACAGAATACCCTATACCGTTTACCCGGATACGGTTTCATTGCATGCCGGCGAGGGCTTTGGTCCTTTCGTAACCAACAATTATCAGTTTTCGGATACGCTGTGGCATCCGGTTCCGGAGCTATTCAACACGTTTACCATCAAGCACCTGCCACCCAGAACCGATACCATTGAGTTTCAGATCATGACCCTTGATTCAACCATCGTTCATTCGTTCAATGTTATTGCTCCTACCGGAACCTATCTTGATTCAGCAGTTTACCCAAATGTAAGGATGGATAATCTGCCGCTGGACACAAAATACCTTCGGACATTAATATGGTGCCAGGGAGGCCCGGAAAGAGGGCTTGAATTTCACAGGGAGTTGAATATGATTCCGCAAAAACCAAGGCTTGTCTGTGTTTCTGACGACCAGACACTATACGACTCGATCGGTGTTTTCGTCCAGAATCAATTCAGCGGACAGGCTCTCCTGGTCGACAGCGTTAAACATGCCCTGATCCAGAACGGGCCCGGGACCTGGGACCTTGACAATAGTATAAATACCATCTACAAAGGTCCCTATAGCATTGATATCATGCAAAGCAGTTTTTCTGTCGAAGCATGGATGAAATTTAATATAACCGGGCTTACTGCTGAAGTTAAGGGTATGAACATCATGACCGTTGACTCGGCATGGCAGGTGTACATCGAAGCCAATACGGCAGGTGTCCTTATCGGGTTTACTTCCTTAGCTGATGATTATCCAAATGACCTGTGGACAGTAAATGTCAGTCTGGATGAGCTGGGAGTCGAAACCTGGCATCATCTTGCCTTTACCTGTTATTATGATAATACCGGTAATTATCCTGAAGGGAAATTCTACCTTGATGGCCTAAGGTTACCCAATGTAAATTTCGATTCGGAAAACTATGATTATATCTCAGAATATCTGGACTGGAGAAAATATTTAGTCACGAAACCATTACGGCTTGGAGGGAATGAGCCTGAATCCAATTCACTGGTCACAGCCATGGACGATGTGAGAATTTGGGCACGAACATTATCTGAAGATGACATATTGAATAACTACTGGGAGTCGCCATTACAGGAATATAGTATGGCAGGTTACTGGGACTTTGATGACCTGAGAAACAGGTTGAATTACATTTCCGATAAAAGCTACCACAACAATTTCGGCTACCTGAAAAATAATGCATCTTTTATTCCACAATATCCTGCTGTTCAACGAGCTATCGATACGATCAAAGTCTTATCTTCAGATATCCTTACGGATTCCGTCAGGTATATTTTCATCGACAGAAACAATGTCATCATCGATTCATGCACACAAGTTTCAGTCGCTGGAAAAACTTCACAGGTGTTTGATTTGGCCTCGCTGCCTTATACTATCAGCAAACTTAAAATCATTGAATTTTATAAAAGTAGTACAATTGCCGGGCTCGAAACTGACTATGATCTCCAGGCTCTTGCCCCTGAACCGATTGCCACACCTCAATACAACTGGAACACTTATTACAGCAACCCGGCTGACATGGGAAAGACTTATGCACCGGTGATCGTGTCAGGCCTGCCTGACAATACCAGGAAAGTTTTATTAGGGCTGAAAAATGGGAATGATGTTTATGATACAATGAGTTTTACGTCAAGCAGTATTCCATTTCATCATTCACTGACTTTAAACGGACAAAACAATTACATAAAGACTTCTCAGAATATCAGTTCGCCCTCAACCTTTTCAATCATGTTTTGGGTTAAGACAACCACAGGCACAGGAGGAAAAATTATCGGATTTACCGATACACAATCCGGGCTGTCTGACGGTAGTCACGACAGGGAAATTATCATGGAGGATGACGGAAGCCTGAGATTTAACTTATTATCAAATGGCAGCCTGAATACGCTTTATGCTTTAAACATTAATAATGATGGAGACTGGCACCATGTCGCCGCCACCTTCGACAACAATAAGGTTGCTTCCATTTATGTGGATGGCAGCCTGGCCCAGCGTAAAACATTATCAAGTATTGATAACTACCAGGGTTGGTGGATAGTTGGCAGGAATAGCGGATCCGGCATTCCCCGCGAAGAAACAGTTTCAGCCTATTTTATGGGCTCATTATCGGAGATCAGCATCTGGAACCGTGCCCTGGATTGTGATGAGATTAATTCTTACAGGTACAAACCATCCGACCTTTCCGGCCGGGTTTTGTATTATAAGTTAGACGAGGGTACCGGGACGGTTGTGCATGATAATGCAGGATCAGATAACGGAACGATAATGGGCGATACACCAGTCTGGTTGTTATCAAATACCCTGTCGTATGTTGCCTGGAATGAGAATATGGTTGACAAGCAACCGGGCACCTATACATTTTTCTCAAAAATATTTTATCCCGATGGGCCTTCCGATGGCGCCGATTATTCACTGGGCAATTTTATGATCGATGATCCTTTTCCTGATTATCTGTTTAATTTCTGTCTTTCTGAAGGGCAAGGCTATTTTAACCAGGGCATAGCCTTGAATAATACACTTTCTTTTAAGACTGAATATTCGGGTTCCGGTCAGCCCAACTGGGTCAGGGACTATGTCAAATACAATTTTCTTTCATCTGATCATGAATTGATCAGTTATGATTCAGTGACTTATACCGGTGTTCCTTTTACCGGCCAGTTTGAAATAGACATGGGCGATGCACCACCGGGCAGCTACATCAGCCTCGAGACCGGCTACCTTACAAGCACCGGTCTGGAGATTTTCGAAAATTCCGTTTCCATTCCGATCTATATCCATCCGATGATCCCGCCAAAAGTGAACGGGAATTTCGGACCGTTCGATCAGGCGATTGCGCCGGGGTGTATGCAACATTCAAATACTTTCTCCATTGCAATGGAACCGTTTTCGGATATGGATAGTATCCGGGTAGTGTTTAATGATGCCGGCGGTGATCTGATCGGTCGGTGCAGTGCCACGAAAATCAATGATACTTTATGGACGGTGACTTACGATATGTCGCTGCTCTCGCCCCCGGTAACAAACATGAACCTGGAATATTTCCTGGGAAATAATCCCCATCCTGCAGCTACCGAGGGACCTTACCCCATAACTATTCATAAAACCCGGCCCGCATGGTTCGATTTTATTACTGACGGCGGTTTTTCCAATGTGCAGCAATCGGGTAATACGGTGACATTTAAGGTGACCACATCGCTGGAGAAAAACTGGCAGGTCAATAACATTATGGATGTTACCGTTCCGGAATGGGTTCCGTTACTTGGCGGAACGAAGAGCACCATGTTCGCTCCGTCGGTAACTGTATCCTTGCAGTATGACATTGCCGGTTACAAACTCTCTGTAACACAGTCTCCCCAGTTCTCCCAGGAATTTGTCCAGCTTGGTTTCGGAAGTCATAATAAGCTCGAGTTTAACTTTGGCAGTTCTCAAAATAGCTTTTTTGATATTGATGATCATAATAACCTGATTGCCACGCAGAATTTTAAGATCGGCGGAGCTATTTCCGCGGATGTGCTGCAGATTGAAAACCTTGTTTCAGCAATAGGAAAAATAGTTGACATGTCGGAGACGCTTGACCCGGCCAGTATCTTAGTAAAGCCATCCTTTAAACTTACGGTGAAGACCAGTTATGAGTACGCTTCGCGTTTACACATGATGGTCGACTCGGTTTCCGGTTTATGGGGCTCTTATGGAAGCCTTGATATTGACGCGGATTCTACTCATGTTCCGGCCTTTCAAAACAGTGCATCTTATCATTTTTACTCCGGTACTTTTGGGATAGAATTTTCAATCGGGGCTAAAATTCTCGAAGGCCTGGCATCCGGAAATTTCGGTGTTGACAGCCGGGTTGGGATAGGATACGGGCACTCATATATCACTATCCCTTCTCAGGATACAAAACCAATGAAATCTGCTCTCTTCCAGGTTTACGGCAGATTTTACATTGACTGTCTGTGGGGCTGGTACGAGAGAGACATTTGGGGTCCAACAATGTTTTACTCAACGAATTTCTGGGGTGACGACCTTTCGGACTGCTTCCCGCCAATTAACAAAAAAAGCCTTGAACCTGGAAAAATGACTATCGGATCTACCTGGCCGGAGTTATCGGATGAAATCTACCCGGTAAATTGGTTTACAAAAATGCCCTTGCCTTCCCCGAATCAAACCATCGCATCCTCTGAAATAAACAAGATTTTTACATGGGTTGAAACCGGCAGGCAGTATGGAGAAAAAGGGGTGAAAATTGCCTGTCTTCCAAATGATACAAAGAAATTTTCCAATAATATTCGTATCGAATTTAACAATCATGCTTTGAATGGCCCCGTATCGGATGCAGTAAATGACAACCTGGTATTCCTGAGCTGGGCTCAGACAAGATACGACAATCATTCCATACTTGCCATAAAACCCACTGATGTCCTGAAAGCATTTTTTAATGCACAGGACATCTGGTATGCCATTTACGATATTTCTGCCGACTCTGTTTTACAGATGGCAATGATTGATGATGATACAAAATCAATTGCATCAGGTCGTGCCGAAGCGAATCCTGCGGTTGTGGCAATTTCTGAAACAAGAACAATGATAATATGGCAGGTTGCCGACCTGGAGAACCATACTTCTGCTATCTGGTATGTAATTCTTGAAAAGCAGGGCGATCAGTGGGATATAACCCAGCCGGCCATTCTGGATGATCTGGATGGTGTGAAAACGCAATTGTCTGCAGCATGTCCTGAAACCGATATGGTCATCCTTTCATGGATGAACACCACCGGACGCGAACAAACTGAAAATCGACTGTTCACATCGGTCTTTGACGGAGTTAAATGGAATGAGCCTGAAGGACTGGTCGGACTCGAGGAGAATCAAACCTGCAATTATATCGACATGAACTTTAATGGTGGTTTTGGGGCTGTTGTCCTTACTCTTTTCGAAACCGGTCCGGATGGAATGCAATATGAAAAACTCAGGCTTTTACCATGGAATGTCTCAGATAAAAGGTGGAGCCGGGAGAAAACCACCGATTTGATGGTCGATTCAATAAGCCATTTGCAACTACCAAGGATTGCTATTGATCAAAACGGAAAGACAACGATCGCTGTTAAAGTCGAAAAAATTGTCGAAAAATCAATCGGTGAGAAAATCAGCCAGATCGACCTGCTGACAGGGGACCTTAACGACCCATCAGGAACCTGGATGCACATACCCGGAAATGAATTTGTTTGTGATACGGCCAAACAGGTTAACGAAATAGCCTTATCGTATATTGATAATGATACTTTAATGATCCTGACCAATGAGTTCCCCATGCTGGCGAGCAACCCGGCTTTCGAGCCGCTGAACGGAGTTATGTTCGGAAATCCTGAAATGAACCTGGTATTGCGATGTTTCGCTATTGACGAAAACGGAACCATTAAAGACATCAATGAGAATAATTACTTTGTCGGTATTGATGACCCGCAATCGCCTGCACATCCGCCTGTTCTTCTTCAAAACTACCCAAACCCCTGCAGGGAATTTACTATAGTCAAATTCGAACTACTCAACCGTTCACACACAACACTTGAATTATTTGATATTAAAGGTATTCATATCGCTACGCTGATAGATCAGGACATTCCCCCGGGCAGTTACGAAATGAAACTGAATACCTCCTTGCTTAAACCTGGAATTTATCTGTGCAGGCTGACAAACGGCCAGAGGGTCGATGATATAAAAATCAGCGTGATTAACTAGAAATGTATAAAATAACCTTTTCACTAAAACAAACTCATGCAATGAAAGAAAAAGTAAAAAGATTTACTGCGGGTATTATCACCTGTTTAATCATTTCAGTAATTGCCGCCTCAACTCCGGTTTTTGGTGCGGTAACCAGTCAGCATATCAGCACCGATACTACCTGGTCGGGGACCGTCAATATCTCAACGGAAATTTATATTGATGACGGGGTGACACTTACCATTCTACCGGGCACTGAAGTAATATTCACAGCGCATATTGGTCTGCAGGTGCAGGGGAGATTGCTTGCCGTAGGTACGAAGGCCGATTCAATCAAATTTTTCCCGAGCAGCACGACAACGGGCTGGGACGGGATATTGTTTGATGGTACTCCTTCCACCAACGATACATCTAAAATAATCTACTGTGTTATTTCTTACAGCAAAGCAAATACCGACTATTATCACGGGTCATTTGGCGGCGCCATTGCCATGTATTTTTTTGACAAGCTTCTTCTTGAAAATTGTAACTTAAATCACAACTATGCCGCATATTTAGGAGGAGCCGTTTACTGCGATGAATCCAGTCCGGTGATCAGGAACAATATTTTTGCAAATAATAACGGGGTTGATGATGGCGGGGCAATTGCATTAGAAACTTCCAATTGTTTGATAACGGACAATCTTTTTATTAATAATTTGACAGATGCAAACGGAGGCGCCATCAATTTTGTCAATTCAAGCCCTCATATTACCAACAATACCTTCTCAGGAAACTATGCCGGTTATTCAGGAGGTGCGATTTCTATTGACTATCACTCCGGGCCTGTTTTTACAAACTGTATATTTTATAATGATAGTAGCGGATGGGGAAATGAAGTTACCTTATCCGATAATGCGTATAATCCTGATTTCTATTATTGCCTTTTAGAAGGCGGCCTGGCTGGTTTTTCAGGGCTGGGTGGGGCTGGTCAGGTTGGCGATTATGAAAATAATCTTGATACAAATCCCCTGTTTGAAGGCAGTGGTATCCATCCTTTCAGCCTCCAGCCTGCTTCCCCCTGTGTAAATACCGGGAAACCCGATATGACAGGACAGGATGTAACTGCACTGGACCTTGCCGGCAATCCCCGGATTAGAAACAAATGTAATCTCCGGATTGATATGGGCGCTTATGAATACCAGGGAATCTCAAGCTATTCCTTTTCCGGCGCTATTTCCGTGAACACAACCTGGTGTGCTGATACGGTGAACATCACAGGTGATGTTTCGATCAATAACGGAGTGACCCTTACAGTCGTAAAAGGTGTAGTGGTTTATTTTCAGGGAGCATCTCGGCTTACAGTCAACGGATGCATTGTTGCACAAGGAGACAGTCTTAATTATATCAGTTTTACAACGATTGACCAATGGCCAACGTGGGGGTGGGGCGGAATGATCTTTGACAATGTGGCACCTGCAAATGATACATCAAAGCTGATATATTGCAGGTTTGAATCTGGAAATGCAACCGACCGGGGTGGCGGTGGCTATTTCGGAGGCGCCGTCTATGTTCATAATTTCAGTAAATTAGTTATTTCAAATTGTGATTTTCAAAACAATTTTGCTGGAAATGGAGGGGCTTTATATCTAAGTAACACTACATTGCATGTCACTCATTGCTCCTTTTCAGGTAATCAGTCCTACACCGGTGCCGCTATCGAAGGTCATAATGCTACCCTGACCATTTCAGGGAATCATATCCATAATAACAATGCAATCTGGGGTAACTGCAATGGTTCTCTGGCATCGCACGGTGGCGGAATATATTTAAACACATGTACTGCCGAGGTTCATAACAATATGATTGAAAACAATCATGCCGATTGCAAAGGTGGAGGTATCTTTGCCACAGGTTCAACACTCACACTTACCAACGATACGATAAGTTATAATACCTCTGACGACTGCACGGGTTCAGGCGGAGGTGGCGGCTTATCCTGCTATAATTCAACGATTACAGCGACAGGTAATTTGTTTTCCCACAACAATGCATCATGGGGAGGCGGAATCTTTCTTTCGGGTGTCGAAGGCCAGATATCAAATAATACCATCACAGAAAACACAATCGGTGTTTCTGGGTGCATTATTTCTGCCGGCGGTGGAATTGTTTTTGAAAATAATTCAAACCCGGTTTTCAGTAACAACATCGTTACCTACAATTCAGCTTCACATAGTGCAGGAATTGATCTCAGCTATTCGCACCCTGATATCATCAATAACCTGATCGCTTATAACATTGCAGGAAACGCTGGTGCCGGATTAGAATTCTACTACTCCTCTCCCTTATTGTTCAACAATACGATTTGCAATAATTTTTCCCAGAATGTTGCCGGCGGGTTTTATTTCCAGTACAATTCCAGTCCGGTAATCAGGAACAATATCATTTATGGAAATAATGATGTTCATAACAGTGGTAATCAGGTTTTTATTTATGATAATTCCAACCAACCCAACTTTTATTACTGTGATATCCAGAGAGGCAGACCTGGCTTTGGAGGCTATTTTACGAATTATACCGGAGATTTTGAAAATAATATTGACCTGGATCCAAAATTTGAAAACAGCGGTGACTTTCCTTATCAGATTCAACCCGGTTCACCCTGCCTGAATACAGGCGATCCGGCTACCACCACAGGCACGGCAGGCGAATATGACCTGGCCGGCAATCCGCGTATTCAAAATGGGAGAATTGATATCGGGACTTATGAAACAGGAAGTGAGACTAATCTTTATGCCGGTTCTGCCATTCATTTTACTCAATCAAATGATTCTATCATTTTAGATAATGAAAGCCGTTTCAATTTTGGGAACACTTTTACCGTTGAATTCTGGCTGAAAATAGATGCCATGAGCACCGATTATCATACGATCATTCAAAAAGGTGACGAATGGGAAGTGAGAATGTTCTATGATGATGAGATATCTATTATCGAATTCGGCATAAATGAAAATTCAGTCTTTGGTTATTATCAGACTACGGGGTCTGTCTTGTTGAACAAATGGAACCATATTGCCGGGGTTTTTGATCTGACGCCCGGGAATGAATACGTTACCATATATTTGAATGGACAACAGGGTTCAGAAGATATGGCCGAAACGCTTAGCCACGATGACCTGCCTGTAACTATTGGAAGCAGCATTTTAGGGCAGATGGATGAGCTGAGAATCTGGCAGACAGCACGGAGCATCCAGGAAATAAGAGAAGATATGCACCTGATGGTGGCTGCCGGAGAAACCGGCCTGGTTGCTTACCACCAGTTTAACGGGAATATTGGTACAACGGTGGTTGACATCACCGGCGGAAATAACGGCACCCTTTGCAATATGAGCGTACCCGGATGTTTCGTTAAATCAACCATGCCTGCAGGCGCAGGTGTGAGCAATCAGCAGATTGTCGGCAATGAAGGTATCGTGGATTTTACCGGAACAGATCTTACATTGAATGTTTCTTCCATCTGGTCGACCGACACTATTGTCGTGACACGGCTTGATACCATCCCCAATACCGACCCGCCTGGTGCCAATATGGTCTTTGGCCAGTACTGGATCGTCGAAGAATATGGCGACGGTTCACTGGAAGCTGACCTGACCTTTACGGTGATCCAGGATCTAACTCCGGAAGATGCAGTCCATCTTGATTTGAACAGGTTGTACCACCGCGAAAGCAATTCAGATTCATATTGGACTTTTATTCAAAATGCTTCCTCTGTAAATGTTTCCGGTAACAGCATAACATTTGATGATGTTGACCAGTTCAGCCAGTTTTGTGTTCCCCGTAAAATCTCTCCAGGTAATTATGCCGGTGATGCCCTGTTGTTTAACGGAGTTGATGAATTCGTCACTTTCAATCCTCTCTATGACTCCGGCCCGCAGGAATTGACCTTTGAAGCATGGGTCTGGCCCGAAGATTTATCCACTTCTGATATTTTTTATCATGGTGATAATGGGGAATTTGAATTGGGAATTACCGGATCTGTCACAAGCTTCAGAATTAAGTACAGCGACAATAGCTGGTACACTTTAACAGCGCCTCCGCTTGAAGCAAATACCTGGCAGCATTTGTGCGCAGTTTGGGTACAAAGTGCACAGTTCCTGAAATTTTATATCAACGGCGAACTTGTTCAAACCCATGGTACACCTGACTTGCCTATGTACGATCCCGGTACCGGGTATTTGCCTTCCATAGGCTCTTACAACAGGGGGGGGGCTAGGTTTTTTAAAGGCAAGCTGGATGAAATCCGTGTTTGGAATGTTGCCCGCACGATACAACAAATCCGTGAAAACATGCACCTTACCCTTTCAGGTGGTGAGAGCGGCCTTATCGGTTACTGGCAATTTAATGACGGAACAGGGAATAAAACCGAAGACTGCGGCGGTAATCATGACGGCACCCTGCAAAATATGGACGGCCAGAACTGGATCACATCATCAATCCCGGCAGGTGGAGGAATCAGCAATACACAGATAATTTCTTCTGCAGGAATGTCTGAATTTTCCGGAACAGGGATTCAGATGAACTTTACGGAAAAAGCCGGCACCGATACGATCGTAGCCACCAGGATCGACACTGCAGCCAACATTCTCCCTGTAGCGGATACCAACTTTTCCAGTCAATACTGGGTGGTTCATAAATATGGCAACGGATCATTGAATGCGAATATACAGTTTACCATTAATGAGGATGTTTCAGCTTATGATGAAGTCCATCCTCAGGATATTGCATTGCTGAAAAGAACCTGTACCTCCGAAAATCTTTGGGTTTTTAATACAAAGGCAAATAGTGCCAGTGCTCAGGATGATGAAATTTTATTTAATGGAATCTCATCATTTAGCCAGTTTGCGATTGCAAAAGGATTGCATCCTGATATTGCCCTGAACAAAGATTCGATTGTTTTCAGCCGCACTCCTTCAACACTGCAGGCTGCCGATTCTGTTCTTATTTACAATTACGGAACGGATACTTTAATAATCTCTGATATTTCACATAATAATTCCCAGTTTGAGCTTTCCGCATCCGCAATTGTACTATTGTCGGGTGAGCAGTATTATTTACGGGTTACCTATCATCCTGCTTCAGATGGATTGGTTTATGATACGTTACATATTTCAAGCAATGACCCGGATGAACCAATTGTAAATGTTAACCTTCGGGGCAATGGCTATGTGATCGACACCTGGGCCGGAACCGCACTAAGTTTCAATGGATCATCAAAATATGTACAGGTTGCCGATAATAATTCTCTCGACCTGACAAACAATTATACCATTGAGGCCTGGATATATCCGAAAGGTTTTAATTTCCTTGGGGGGATTGTCAGTAAATATCAATCTACCGGCGGCAATGGATATTATGTGCGCCTGACCGATTCTTCTCCATACTCAGGATTGAATTTTGACGGGAAATCCACAGCACCGGGATTGCTGGAACTGAACAAATGGTATCACATTGCCGCAGTAAACGACAATGGAACCAGGATTCTCTATGTTGACGGTGTTTCCCAACCGCTGAACGGAACGGCAGATGCCATTAATTCAAACAGTGATGCGTTGTGTATTGGGGTTGATTATCTGGAAAACGGCAGATATTATAATGGTAAGATTGATGAGGTACGCATCTGGAATGTGGTGAGAAATGAGCAGGAAATTCGCGAAAACATGCACCTTACTTTAAAAGGCAACGAATCGGGGTTGGTTAGTTACTGGCAGTTAAACCAGGGCTCGGGAACCAGCGCAGTTGATAAAATCAGAGGTAACAATGGGTCGTTACATAATTTCACCGGTCCAGACTGGATCGAATCCACCATACCGGCAGGGGGAGGAACAAGCTTCACAAGCGAGGTTACCGGTACCGGGCAGGTCGACTTTTCCGGAACGGGAATTAATATCGATTTTACTGCTAAAACCGGGACCGATCAGATAGTGGTAACCCGAATTGACACGGCAGCTAACGTAAATCCATCAGGGCAAAAACGGCCCTTTGACCGGCAATATTGGGTTGTTCACCAGTATGGATCCGGAACGCTGACTGCTGATCTGACTTTTACAGTTCATGAAGATATTACAACTGAAGAAGAAATTTACCAGCATTCGGTGAAGTTATTTAAAAGAACCGGAAATGCCGATACTGACTGGCTTCTTACCGACACTTCCATTTCCGTCAATGCCATCAATAATACAGCGACCTTCCAGGGATTGACCAGTTTCAGCCAGATGATGCTTACCGGTAAATCATGGCCAGACAGTGTTCCTGGAACCGCACTGAGTTTTAATGGTGAAAATGAATACGTAACGTATGGTCCACTCTATGGTACGAGCCCCGAAGCGTTGACCATTGAAGCCTGGGTCTATCCCGAAAATTTATCTTCCTCCGTTTCTTATCTCATTTATCATGGAGATCAGGGTGAATTTGGATTATTCCTTGATGAAAACGCCACTACTTTTCATGTAAAACTAAGTGATCATAATTGGTACAATGTGCTGACACCGGCGCTCGAATTAAATACCTGGCAGCATCTGTGCGGTGTTTGGGATAGTGAAGGGTCTCTGAAAATTTATATCAATGGCGATCTCCCCGATTCAATTGCGATTCCTGCATTACCATTGTTTGATCCTGGCAGCGGATATTTACCTTCTATAGGTGCCAATAACAGGAATTCCTCTTTTTTTAACGGGCAATTGGATGAGATACGCGTTTGGGACAGGGTACGATCGATTACGGAAATCCGGGGGAAAATATATGCAACCTTGGATGGAACCGAAGAAGGACTGGTTGCTTACTGGCAGTTCAATGATGGCTCGGGAACTTCTACCGTTGATGTTGCAGGCAGTTATACCGGAACGCTGATTAACATGGATGACGGCAATTGGGTAACCTCCACGGCGCCTTTACCATTCCAGAGCATTTCAAACGGCAATTGGAGCAATACGGCCACCTGGCTTGAAGGGCAAAAAGTGCCTGTTAAAGACTGGTCGAGGGTCAACATCAGCAACGAAGTTACGCTCGATGAGGATAAAACGGTCATCGTCATCAGGTTAAATGAAGGCGGTAGTCTCCGGATTTTAAACCCAAAGCAACTGACGGTAACAGGAAATTAATTTAAACAGTATGAAAAAATATGACAAATCCTGACAACGATAAGCTGGTCAATTACCTGGTTGTATTCGACAGGCCCGGCCGGAAGTTCACGGCAGAAAATGATACCCGGTGGGGAGGACTTATCGAGCCTGCTTCGTCAGAAAATCCGGTAAAGACGGAAGCCGGCCTGAGGGTCGTCCTTTTTGCCAGTTGGGATTTCGGCTACCTTGTGCTTGAAACGCTGAAGGAATTTGAAAAGAAGTATCCCTCACAATTAAATCTTGTCGGACTTGTGACAGATGATCCGCTGAACCCGGATGCTAAAATTTCACTGAAGAAACGTGTCTGGAATTTACTTGATCTGCCCTATCGTGTCATTGATGAGACGTATATTATTGAATCCGGTCTTAGCCATGGCATTCCGGTATATATCGGGGAGGTCAAAACAAATTCATTTCACGACATTTTGAAAAAATGGAACCCGGATGCCATCCTTGTTTGCGTTTTCGGACAAATCATTGATTCTTTCACGATAAATTTGCCTTCTTACGGTATCTATAATTTCCATCCGTCAGATCTTTCCCGGCATCATGGTGCAGGTCCGTCTCCCTATGATGATCTTGCCGAAAGGCATGCAGGAACAACAGTGTGGTCAGTCCATCATGTTTCGGAGGAGATCGATGGCGGAGAAGTGGTCGGACAATCCCCGCCGGTTAATGTACTTGATGAAAAGGGAGAATTGCCCGGGGATCCGCTGGTCGTTTATCATAAACTTGCCGAAGTGCTTAGTCCGCTGGCATTCTTTCTGGTGAAAGAACTGGTGCAGAATTTCGAATTAAAAAGACCCGGATCGGTTGACCCTATTGACTTTGACAGTTTGATCCCCGATGAGATTAAAAAAAAGATATTGAAGCCGGTCATGCATTATCCCTGGATCAAAGTGATGTCATTTCCTGGCGACTTCCTATATAAGCCTGGGTAAAATAAACCGGTAGGTCAACCAGGCGCTGATCCCTGAGATACAAATCGATAGGATTGTCCCGGCATAAAGACCGGTGTAAAGATACAGGTATCTCAGGGCGATGGCATAGACTGCCACTGTTATCATTCCTGTTACCATCAACGGTTTGGTCATCGCCCTTGAAAATTCAATGCCATGTGTTTTATATGAAATCGTCAGTGTCGATATAAACATGGCCGGGAATGCCGCAATTAATCCTCCTAGTACAGGACCTCCGATTCTTTCTATCAGCACGGTCAGCATAACAACAAGTCCTCCGAATGCAGAACGGATCAGAAGTTGTTTTTTCGGTTGCTCCGTTTTATCAAAGGATACCGACCTGATCTTTAAATTCTTTTCAAGCATCAAAAAGGCAAAAATCATGACTGCTGCATAGATTGCCAGGTTGAGCAGGAATATTTCCCGTCGGAAAAATAGAATGATTGTCGACAGAAGAAACCAGAAACAAATACTTGCTATAATAGCCGGCATAAAACCGTGGCGGGCGAGCAAAGCATAAACAACCAGGAATAAACCGGATATGGCAATAGCAAGAGGAAATACACTGGTAACCGAAGAGGCAATTACCGGGGATTGGGTGAATCCAATGAAAAAAAACGACAATAAGGCTGTTGAGGGAAGTCCTCCGATAAATCCGCCGGTCTTACTGCCGAATCGAAGTCCGGCAAGGATAGTGAAATATATCCAGGCGCTCCCGATCAGAAAGGTCAATAATAATTCAAGCAGAAATATTTTGGTTATCATTCGACCGACTTTATTATATTTGTCTAAAGATAACAAATAAAAAAGCAACTGTTTATCCACGCTGTATTTTACCTTTTTCTTTTTCAAATTAAGATACAAAAATGGTGGTTAAAAAAAGACTGGCTGTTAAAATGAGCCTGTATATCCTTACAGGCGTGGTTTCTGTTTTCCTGTTTATTATCATGTACAACTATCAGGTTTCCAGGAAGATAATTCTTGAAGAGACCGAGGCGAATGCTTATAATCTCAGCCAGAGCATTTTACACCAGGTTGAAAATATGTTGTTTCCTGCTCAGAAAATTCCTGATAATCTTGCCTATATAATTGAAAACACTTCGTTTACGAAAGAAAGTCTGGAAAACTTCTTACGGATCGTGGTGGAGAATAACCATGATATCTTCGGCAGTTGTATAGCATTTGAGCCTTATTCATTTCTTGAAGATACTGAAAACTATGCCCCCTATGGTTACCACTCCGGCGATTCAGTGATTATCCATGACCTGAGCGAGGGTGGTTACCGTTATTATAACTGGGACTGGTACCTATCACCTCAAAAAAATGGATCTGGATGGGGAGAACCCTATTTTGACGAAGGAGGCGGTAATATTATCATGGCAACCTATAGTGTCCCGTTTTACCGGAATGATAATCCGGGCCAATTCAGAGGAGTGGTTACAGTCGATATCTCGCTGGGAAAACTCCGGGAAATGATCAGTAAAATACAAATTTTCGAGACAGGCTATGCTTTTCTTATTTCTCCCAGCGGTGTGTTTATTTCTCACCCTGATAGTTCAGTAGTTATCAGTGAAAGCGTGTTCTCTTTTGCAAGCAAGCATAATCAGCCTGAACTTGAAACTGTCGGATTTGATATGGTTAAAGGATTGACCGGGTTCCGGCAATACTATTCGCTGCTTTTGAACGAAAAGTGTTATCTTTTTCATACTCCTATGAAAAGCAACAACTGGTCGTTGGCCATAGTCATTCCTGAAAGAGAAATTCTGGCAGATATCTATGACCTGAACCGGAGAATACTCCTTATCGGAATAATAGGATTCATAGCAATTTTCATCATAATCATACTCATTTCCGGAAGCATTACCAACCCGCTCGAGAAGTTGGCATTGGCTACGCGCGAGATCGGAACCGGCAACTTTGATATCAAACTTCCGGAAATTCATTCGAAGGATGAGATCGGCCAGCTTTCCGACAGCTTTTTATTGATGCAGGGTCAGCTCAAGGACTACATCCGGAACCTGAAAGCAGTTACGGCTGCAAGGGAAAAAATTGAGAGCGAGCTTAAGATTGCCCATGATATTCAACAGGGAATCATTCCGAAAACCTTTCCTCCGTTTCCTCATCGTAATGATATTGATATCCATGCGGCACTGATCCCGGCCCGGGAAGTAGGCGGCGATCTTTATGACTATTTTTTTGTTGAGGAAGATGTCCTGGCTATTGCAGTGGGTGATGTCTCCGGTAAAGGAATTTCATCTTCCCTTCTCATGGCCATAACCAGGACTTTATTCCGGTCCAGGACACAGAAAAACATGAAAGTGAATGAGATCGTTCAGGAAATCAATTCCGATTTGTGCATGGATAATGATAATGCCATGTTTGTTACCTTTTTCCTTGGTTTACTCAACCTGAAAACAGGAAAGCTTGACTATTGCAATGCGGGGCATAATTATCCGTATATCCTTCGAAATGAGGGAAATATCGAATGTGTCGACCAGACTCACGGAACTCCTCTCGGTATTTTCGAAGGCAGGCATTATGGTTCCGGTTCGGTCAGTATCCACAGGAAGGATTGCCTGGTTCTCTATACCGACGGAGTTACCGAAGCAATGGATAAGGAAGGAAACTTATTTGGCGATGAGAGGTTGATGGATATTCTTACCGGGCCCTGTCACCGTTATGTTGTTAAAGATATTACACGCTGTATCCTGGAGGACATGGCTGATTTTACTTTGGATGCCGAACAATCAGATGATATTACTATCCTGGTCTTATCTTACAAATAAGTAAACCTGTTAAACACATACTTCTGATGATGCTGAAACGAGAAATATCGATCCACAATGACCTCCGGGAACTGGAGCATTTGACTGCCTTTTTGGAGGAGGCGGCTGCGGAATGGGGCTTCAGCAACGACTTGCTTTTCCATCTGAACCTGGTGACCGAAGAGGTGGTTTCCAACATCATGCTGTACGGATTTACAAACAGCCGGCCTGGAGAGAACATACTGGTAGAACTAAAATTCAATAATGGAGAATTGAAGATTTGTGTGACAGATCATGGTATGGAATTTAACCCGCTGACGGTACCCCCGCCGGATGACCTGGATAAACCGGTAAACGAGCGAAAGATCGGCGGACTGGGTGTCTTTTTTGTACGCCAGTTGATGGACCAGGTGGAATATCACCGGGAAAATGACAGCAATATGCTGATTCTCACTAAAAAGATTAAATAAAAAATAGCGGAATATGGAATTAACTATTGAAAAACAAGGCGGTATAACGATCATCGGACTTCATGGTCGTTTGGATACTTCAAATTACATTCAATTTGAAAATAAACTGCTTGAGGAGATATCTCAGGGATCTTCCATGCTGATTGATTGTGCCGGTCTTGATTATATCAGCAGTTCCGGACTTAGGGTTTTGCTTCTTGCATTGAAAAAAGCTCAGCAAACCAGCTCTAAACTGGCTTTGTGCTCTTTACAGTCCGGGATCATGGAGATTTTCAGGATATCTGCCTTTGACAGCATCTTTTCCATCTTCCCCGACATGCAGGATGCATTGAATAAACTTCAGGATTAAATTTTTTAAAAATATGGATTCATTTGATATTATTGCCGGTGAAATGCTTGAAAAAGCGCAGATCGCGGCTGCTGTCTTCCAGCAATTGAACCAGAAAGAGACGGATAAAATCGTTGAAAATGTTTACAGGGCAGGTTTTAATGCGCGTGTACGGTTGGCTAAAATGGCCGTTGAAGAAACCGGAATAGGAGTATGGCAACATAAGGTCATTAAAAATGTGGTTGCCTCTCAGATGGTATATGATAGCATCCGTAACATGAAAACCGTGGGGGTGATCTCCGAGAATCATCAAACCGGGATCACGGAGATCGCGCAGCCTTTGGGGCCGATTTTTGCTATCATACCGGTTACCAATCCCACCGCGACTGTTTTATACAAAGCATTGATCTGTCTTAAAAGCCGGAACCCGGTGATTTTCAGTGTGCACAGAAATGCCGTGAAATGCGGAAAGGAGGCAGTGAGAATTTGTTATGAAGCTGCCATGAAAGCCGGCGCCCCGGATGATTGCCTTCAGATCGTCACGGAACATTCAAGGGAGCTGACTCATGCCATCATGACCCATCCCGGGATTGCACTGATCCTGGCTACAGGCGGAACCGGGCTGGTGAAAGCTGCATATAGCTCCGGTAATCCTGCTATCGGCGTAGGCCCCGGGAATGTGCCTGTTTTTATCGATAAAAGTGCCGATATCCCTTTTGCCGTGGAAAGCATCATATCTTCCAAGACATTTGACAACAGCACCATCTGCGCAAGCGAGCAATCGATTGTAGTGGAAAAGCGAATTGCAGCTAAGGTGATAAGCGAGTTTGAACGACAGGGAGGATATTTCCTCGATGCTGAACAGGTGAAAAAACTCGAAAAAGTTGCCATCGACCCAGCGACAGGCCATATGAACGCAGGCATAGTCGGGAAGCCCGTCGCATTTATTGCTGATCTTGCCGGCATCACATTACCCGAAGATACCAGGTTGATGATTGCACCATTGGATGGCATCGGAGAAGGTTATCCGTTGTCGGGCGAGATCCTTGCTCCGGTGCTGAGTTTCTATTCATGCGACAGTTACCAGGATGCCATCAAAACCTGTATTGATCTGAATTACCTTGGAGGTATCGGGCATACGGCCAGCATCTATGCAAATGATGAGAACAGGATCGCAGAATTTGCCAGGATCATGAATGCCGGACGAATTGTTGTGAACACCCCCTCGGCCCAGGGCGCATGCGGCGGAACTTTAAATACACTGACGCCCGCCCTGACATTGGGCTGCGGAACGGGAGGGAAAAATATCACTACGGAAAATATATCTGCCAATCACCTGATCAATATTCAACGGGTGGCCCGCAGAAGACCCAATTTTAACTGGAATAATTTTGACGATTCCAGGTATCTTGAAAAAGGATTTACTGATAAGGACCTGAATTCAGAATATTATAAAAATCAATAAAATGGTAGAATTTATTTTTAATAAGCCGGATAATTCGCTCGTATGTGCCTTTAAAGGCCGGATTGGTACCGATGTGAATGAAGCGGTCTCTGCCCGGTTGACCGAAAAAATCGGGGATTGCCGGAATTCCATGACAGAGCCTTTAGAATTGAAAGTTTGTTTTGATTTGAAAAATGTCACTTTTATTGCCTCTTCTTTCATCAGGATTTGCATCGCGACCTCCCGTCAGGTCACCGCCGGGAATTTCAACATCATTAACGCAATCCCGGTAATAAAAAAGACCTTCAAGATTGCCGGTCTTGATGAAATACTGAATGTGAGATGATAGTGATTCGCAGTCGGCGGTCGGCGGTCAGCGGCCAGCGGTCGGCAGTCTGGAACCCCCGAACTCTGGAACGTTGGAACTCTGGAACGCTGGAACTAATACTCGATGCTCGAAACTCGAAACACGATTGCGAAAGGTTTTTAGAGTTATAAATAATATCCCGAACTTAAACCTAAACACTTAAACCTTAACACTATAGATAAATTCCCGAACTTAAACATAAACACTTAAACCTAAACACTTAAGTCAATTATGGATGCACAAAACGAAAACAAATTCGAATGTTGTCCCCCGTTTGCGCCAGAACCATGGGACGATAAGATATTTACCTGGGAAAATAAAAAATTCATCAGGGATAAAGTTTGTACACTGTTTTATATGCCGCTGAATTTTGGCCAGGTCATGAAAAGGCTCGACAAAACAGTCAGGGAAGCCGGTGCAACTATGCCGGACTGGCTTTGTTTATCCGATCATACTTCAAAATGGAACATGGATTTGTACCTGGCAGTGGACAAAGAGATACCTGGTGCAAACAACGTGGCTTTAAGCGGAAAGTATTACAGCAAAGTATATGAAGGTTCTTATAATGATACGGGTAAGTGGTGTAAAGGCTTTGAGTCCATTGCAAAATCAAAGGGCTTTCAAATAAAAAAGATGTTCATGTGGTACACCACCTGTCCAAAATGTGCGAAAAAATACGGGAAAAATTATACGGTAATTCTATCCGAAGTTGTATGAAAATTTCAATTGTAATAAACGGTACCAGGGGAGATGTTCAACCTATGCTGGCTCTTGCAGTTGAGCTTATTAATAAGGGAAATGAAATAATATTTTGCGCACCACCAGAAAATGAAGAACTTGTAAAACGGTACCATTGTCCGTTTGTGGCCTTCGGTCCGAATTATAAAGAAATATTTAAAGAAAATGCCCGTGTAAAAGGTGGTGCCACTATGGCTCCTTCTCCAAAAAAAATGAAGGAAGAAACCGCAAAGCAAATAGAACTACTTCCGGAAATATTAAAAGGTTCGGAGTTGGTATTAGGTGTGGGATTTGTTTTAGGTGTCCATACTGCGGCAGACCTATTAAAAATTCCTTACCGTTTTGTTATTTTTTATCCGGTACTCTTAGGACCGGGCAAATTCGACCCGATTTTTAACCGGTTAATGTTTGGTTTTGGCAGATTAATGACGAACCTGGTGATGAAAGGTTTTATAAATAAAATGAGGATTAAAGCCGGGTTGCAGCCAATCAAAGATGTCTGGGGATATTGGATGGGCGACTATGTAATAGCTGCTTGCGATAGAGAGTTAAACGCTGTTCGTGAGGGAGTTTCATTTAATTTTACTCAAACCGGGTATATGCTTCTTCCATCACAAACCGGCTTGCCTGAAAATGTGAAAAAATTTCTTAATTCAGGAAAACCGCCTGTATTTGTTGGTTTTGGCAGTAACCCGGTTGGACGCCCTGAACAATACAGCCAGATTTTTAGTGAAGTCTCGAAAGCTACCAATCAACGACTGATAATTTCCAAAGGATGGGCAGATTTACCTGACAATAATACCTCCGATATACTATATGTTGACGAAATGCCTTTTGAATTGCTCTTTCCAGGGTTAGCCGCGATTGTTTATCATGGAGGAACAGGTACTATGGCGATAGCAGCAAGGGCAGGGATTCCGCAGGTAGCCTTTCCTTTCATGGCCGACCAATTCGAGAATCGTAAACGGATTGTAAAATTAGGATTAGGACCTGATGCCTGTGATTTTAAGAAAATATCAGCAAAAGCCATATCTACTGCTATTAATGAATGTGTTAAAAATGAGAATTATAAGAAGAAGGCACAGGAGATTTCGCAGAAACTTAAAAATGCAAATGGACTTGGTTTGACCGTAAAACTTATTGAAGAATTGATTAAGTAAGTTCATCACCCTTGAAATGAGATGAAAAATCATAGGATCATCAATTGCCACTCTCACATTTTCACTATCGATCATGTCCCTGACGAGTTCGGGAAGTCGTTGTTACCCTGGCCCTTTTACAGGATACTTTCAATAAGGACAATCAAATGGTATTACAAGAACCTGACTGTTCAGGGTAGTAAAAAATACAGGTCATTTATCCATCAGCGCGATAAGATCTTATTCAAACTGAAAGATATTCTGAAATTTACCGTAGTTCTTTGGGCTGTTTATTATATCATTCTCAGGGTTTTTAAATGGCTATTTAAGATCACGATAACATTTTTAAGGTGGGATTCGTTATTCAGTCCCGAAGTTAAGGCGCTTATTGAACGGTATAAAACGCTCGCAAGGTATTCTATAAATTATAAGGATCAGTCTTCAATCTTTAATTTTCTTAAAAAGAACTATCCTGCCGGTGCCAGGTTTGTGGTTTTAAGCATGGATATGGAATATATGGAGGCTGGTAAGCCAAAGATATCTTATCTGGATCAGATTGATGAACTGGTAAGAATCAAGGCGAAAAAAGAGGATATGCTCCCTTTCATTTTTGCGGATCCGAGAAGAATTGCTGAAACCAGCGACAAACAGGGGAAGGGCAATTATATCAACCTTATGATGTCGCTGTTGAGCAGAAAAATATTCAATGGTATCAAAATTTATCCGGCTTTGGGTTATTATCCATTCGACAAAGACCTCATCCCGCTGTATGAATTTGCCCGGGAATATGACATTCCCATTATGACTCATTGCATCAGGGGAACTGTTTTTTACAGGGGTAAGAAAAAAGAGGAATGGTCACAACATCCAATTCTTCAATATAATAGCAAAGAAGGCGATTATAAATACATACCTTTTCCACAGAAAAAAAACTATGAATTTACGACCAATTTTACGCACCCTTTGAACTATCATTGTTTACTTAATAAAGAGCTGTTATCGCGTTACCTTGGAGTAGAAAAAGACCTTAGCGGGTTAAAAATCTGTCTGGGTCACTTCGGAGGGGAAGACGAATGGACAAGGTACAGCCAGGATGCATGGAACAACTATAACAACAACATTGCTCCCATTGAAAAGTCGTTGTATTTATTGCGGAAAAATACCCTTGATCATGCCAGTACAAGGACTATCTGGTGGAATGCCAGTTGGTTATCCGTAATTTATGATTTAATGGTTGTATATGAAAATGTCTATGCCGATGTAAGTTTCATTCTTCATAACCGCGAGTTATATCCGACACTGAAATACATCCTGCAGGATGAGAAAGTCAGGCATAAAATTCTATTCGGCACCGATTACTATGTCGTTGCACAGAAGGGAGTAGATAAATGGCTTTACCAGAATTTCAGGAGTTACATGGGAGAGGAGCTTTTTATGCAAATGGCCGAAACCAATGCCGGGGAGTTTATTAGGACGAAGTTTGCCTGATGGTTAGCAGTTATTGGGTACTAGTTATTGGTTATTGGGTATTGGTTATTGGGTATTGGTTATTTGGATTGTTTGAGTTTTGAGTTTTTGAATTTGTTTGGTATTTGGTGCTTGGTATTTGGTGCTTGGTATTTTTATGCCGCCTCCATGCTTCCAATAACTGGCCTTTGCTCAATATGAATCTTTCTTTCACCACAATAGGCACATTAGTACACAATAGGAAAACACAACTTGTCTCACCTTAGCGGGATAAAACCTATTGTGCCCCCTATGTGCCCTATTGTGTCTATTGTGTTGAAAAGGCAAGTCAGATGAAGCTGAACAATTAGTCCGTTTTTTTTTGAGATTTTGAATTTTGAATTTGTTTGGTGCTTGGTATTTCCAAAGGATGCTCGAAACTCGAAACACGATTGCGAAAGGTTTTTGGAACCCTGGAACCCTGGAACTTTGGAACTAATACTCGATGCTCGAAACTCGAAACACGATTGCGGAAGGTTTTTGGAACCCTGGAACCCTGGAACTTTGGAACTAATACTCGATGCTCGAAACTCGAGACTCGATTGCGGAAGGTTTTTGGAACCCTGGAACCCTGGAACCCTGGAACTTTGGAACTAATACTCGATGCTCGAAACTCGAAACACGATTGCGAAAGGTTTTTGGAGTTATAAATAGTATCCTGAACTTAACCCTTAACCCTTAACCCTCAACATTTATTTAAACAAATTCATATCCATGCAGTATTTTCAGTACAAGACCGGAATTGTATAATAAGAAAATTGTGGAAAGATGAATTAAACAAATACATAACGGGCATCATTCAAAATCAGAAGATTCATCATCGTAAGAGAACATTTCTTGAAGAGTATCATGAATTTTTAGAAAAATTTGAAATTGATTTTGACGAGCGATATATCTTTAAGCCTGTAGAATGGGTTTAGGATTGAAACAACGTGTGCCGATAGGCACAAGATAAAGATAGAGGAAACATACTGGAGGCGGATCATACCTCCTGACTTGTGACGCCTCGTAAATTTAGTGCGGTTATTTTTTCTAACATACGGAATATGAATAATATAAAAATCATAAAATTGATTTTTACCGCACTAACGCTTATTTTTTGTACCATGTTACGGATCAGAAAGGTTAAGACAAAGTCAGGATCTACAGCCATACAAGTGGTTCAATGTACCGGGCTCAGCGCAAAAATTGTTAAACAAAGGAGTTGCTTTCAAGTCTACCTCCCCAGCTAATGAGAATCATTTAAACTTAAGGATCGTGCAAGGTTTCTAAAGACAAGGGACCCCTCTGGAGCCTGG